>Ga0210408_10000961_pt1 | contig 31860 bp, 12 predicted proteins | sample IncBWH4MmetaG_FD_155471 | JGI IMG/M metagenome (GOLD analysis project Ga0210408, IMG submission 155471) | Forest soil microbial communities from Barre Woods Harvard Forest LTER site, Petersham, Massachusetts, United States - Inc-BW-H-4-M | ecosystem: Environmental > Terrestrial > Soil >... | reverse complement strand
GGCGGCTGCTGGGCCGGGTCCCGAACCCGTCTACACGACGACCGGCAGGGTGTTCTTGACCGGCCCCTACCGCGGCGCCTCGTTCGGGCTGACGATCGACGCGTCCGAGCACGCCGGGCCGTTCGACCTCGGCTCGGGCGCGTGCGACTGCGAAGTCGTCAGGGCGTCGGTGGCCGTTGACCCGCGCACCGCCCAGCTGACCGTCGTAAGCGACCCGTTGCCCACGATCAAGGACGGCATCCCGCTGCAGGTAAAGAGTGTGGATGTCGATGTCAACCGGCCGGGGTTCATGTTCAACCCGACGAGCTGCGATGCGATGAGCGTGAGCGGGAGCATGTCGAGCGTCGAGGGGATGAGCGCCCCGGTCAGCTCGCCCTTCCAGGTGACGAACTGTGCGGCGCTCTCCTTCCAGCCGGGCTTCAAGGTCTCGACCTCGGGCAAAACCTCGAAAGCGAACGGTGCGAGCCTCGACGTGAAGCTCGAGTTCCCGAAAGCCCCGCAGGGCTCACAGGCGAACGTGCACAAGGTCAAAGTCGAACTGCCGAAGCAACTGCCGTCGCGGCTGTCGACTTTGCAGCAGGCGTGTTTGGCGCGCGTCTTCGAAGCGAACCCGGCGAACTGCCCCGCGGGGTCCGTCGTCGGGTATGCGAAGGCGCTCACGCCGGTCCTGCCGGTCCCGCTGAGCGGCCCCGCATACTTCGTCAGCCACGGCGGGGAAGCGTTCCCTGACCTCGTGATCGTGCTGCAGGGCTACGGCGTCACGATCGAGCTGACGGGCACGACGTTCATCTCCAAAGCCGGGGTCACCTCGAGCACGTTCGCGACGGTGCCGGATGTGCCGGTCGGCACCTTCGAGCTGTATCTGCCGCAGCGCCGCTACTCGGCGCTCGCGGCGAACACAAACCTCTGCAAAGTCAAAGGCGGCCTGCACATGCCGACGGAATTCGTCAGCCAGGACAACACCGTGATCCACCGCTCGACGGCGATCCAGGTGAGCGGCTGCGGAAACGCAAAGACCGCCCACAAGGCGAGCAGGGTGCGAAAGACCCGCCGGGCGCGAGCCGCGCATACACACACCAACAGGAGGACTGGCCGATGAGCACCGTTTCAAGGACATTCGTGGTTGTTGTAGCGGGGCTCTTCGCTGCCCTCGGCCTGGCCCCCGCGGTCGCGTTCGCGGGCCCGTATGAAAACAAGTGCGAAGCGCTCGGCACGCCGGCGATCTGCAAAGCGGGGGCGTTCACTGAACCGATCGGCGCGGCGGTCAACAACTCGACGGGGGAAGTGTACGTCGCCGAATACACCAATCTGAAGGTGCTGGGCTTCAACGCGAACGGCGAAGCGCTGTCGACATTCGCTACGGGCGGCACCGTCCCGGTGTGGGACGCGGTCGACCCGGCCACGGGCGACATCTACGTTAGCTACCTCGAAGGTGCGGGAGTCGTCAAGAAGTTCAAGCCCAACGGAACGCTCGAGGAAAGCTTCGGCACGAAAGGCGAACTGACGGGACTCGGCGGCGCCGCGGTCGGTGTAGCGGTGCAGCAGTCCACGGGCCATCTGTTCGTCGCGTTGCGCGAAGCGCAGGAAGTGAAAGAATACGACTCGTCGGGTAAACTGTTGGGTTTTTTCAAAACGCCTGGCGAACCGATCGACAGCATCGCCGTCGACAAAGCAGGCGACGTATACGTCGACTACGAGAGCGTCGAAGTCAAGAAGTTTCCAGCCGCGGAACGCGAAAACCCCTCGGTGTTCAATAGCGAAAAACCGACCGCTGTCGCCGTCGACCAGTCGACGGGCAACGTGTTCGTGAGCCACGAAAACAGCAAAGCGGAAAAGGAAATCACCGAGTACGAAGCCAGCGGGAGTCTGATAGAAGGGTTCGGTGCTGGTGAACTTGGCGAAAAAGGAGCGTTTGGAATCGGGATCAACGAATCGACGCACACGCTGTACGCCACCAACCGCGCCCAGGGCCAGGCCGAGATCTTCGCGCCGGGCACCGGGGCGCCCGAACCCCTGCTGAACGTCGAAAGGCTGGGCAGCGGCTCCGGTGAAGTGACCTCGACCGACGGCCACATCAAATGCGGTGCCGAATGCAAACACAAATATCCCGAAAACGAAAAAGTGACGCTCGAAGCGCACGCGAGCGCGGGCTCCGTATTCGCCAAATGGGAACACTGCACAAGCGAAACGGCCGGTAAGTGCGAAGTCACGATGACGGCCGCCGTCACGGTCACGGCGACGTTCAGCGAAGCCGCCGGCCCACCCCTGGTGCAGGCGCTGGCCGCGACAGCCGTCACTCGCACGGCCGCCACGCTCCAGGGGACCGTCAACCCCGATCACGAAACCCCGGTCGCGTGCGCGTTCCACTACGCCCTCGAAGAATCCCTCGCGGGCGCGAGCGTCGAAGGATGCACCCCGGCGGCGAACACGCTCGGCTCGGGCAACACACCCGTCCCGGTCAGCGCCACCATCGAAGGGCTCACCCCGAACACCCCCTACTACTACCGCCTGACGGCCGCGAACGGCACCGGCGCGAGCGAAAGCGCACCCGTCCAGCAGCTGCTCACGCTGCCGAACCCGCCGGCCGTGACGACCGGTGCGCCCTCCGCGCTCGCGCCGCGCACCGCGACGGTCACGGGGAGCGTGAACCCGGGCTCGAGCGGGCACGTTGCCCAGGACGACACGACCTACCGCTTCCAGTACTCGACCGATGAAAGCTACTCGAGCCAGACCACGGTCGCGGACGCCGGCGAAGGCACGAGCCCCGTGCCCGTGCAGGCCAGCCTCGAAGGCCTGGAACCCGGCACGACCTACCACTACCGGCTGATCGCCGCTAACAACAACGACAAAACCCCCCAGCAGGTGACCGGCGAAGCGAAGACGCTCACGACCGTCGCGACACCCCCGGCGTTCACCGAAACGAGCGCCGGCGGCGTCACGCAGAGCTCCGCGGCGATCACCAGCACGCTGATCACGCAGGGCCTGCCGGCCCGCTGGGAACTGCAGCTCGGCACGAGCCCCGAAGCGCTGCAATACCAGGCCGCCGGCAACAGCTCGGGTCCCGAAGCGCAAGCCCTCGCCTTCACGCTCGAACACCTCCAGCCCGGGACCACCTACTACTACCGGCTGACCGCCGAAAGCCCCGACGGGACCGGCGAAACCGGGCTGCTGTCGTTCACGACCGCCGCGGCGCCCGCCGTCTCCGGCGGCGCCGTCGCGCCGTCGTTCCCCCTGCTGTTCGTGCCGCCGAACGTGTTCCCGGCCGAAGCCCCCAGCCACCCGGTCGCGCACGTGCTGACGACCAAGCAAAAGCTCCAGAACGCGCTGAAAGCGTGCCGGCGCAAACACGACCACCGCAAGCGCACCACCTGCGAAAAACAGGCCCACAAAAAATACAAGGTGAAGTAGATGGCCCGTCAGCGCAGGGCGCTCCCGCTCGCGCCGCTCCTCGCCGCGCTCGTGACCGCGGGGCTGCCGGCCGCGGCGGGCGCAGCGTCGTGCCCGAACGAACCGCTGCGCACGGGCCGCTCGGCCGCGCTGCCGGACTGCCGCGCCTACGAGCTCGTCACGCCGGAAAACGTCGACAGCGCAGGCGGCGACATGCTGTTCGAAGAAGGGCTGGACACCGCGCGCGTCTCCGGCGACGGCGAACACCTCGCGCTGGAAGCGAGAGCGGTGTTCTTTCAGCCGGCAGAGCTTGCCGGGACGGTGGCGGTGTTCTCGCGCGGCGCGGGCGGCTGGGGGATGCGCTCGCTCGTGGCTCCGGGGCTGCAGGGCGAGAAGTTCCAACCGGAGGTGCTGAGCCCCGACTTCTCCCAGGTCGGATTCCTGCCGACTAGCGGCCTCACGCCCGAAGCGCCTCTGACGTTCGACGTCGGCCCCGTTGGCGGCCCATACACCCCGGCTGCGTCCAGAATCGTGAACCCCGAAGGCCGCGGAGAAGGTGCCGCAGTCGACGGCGCGAACGCGGGCGTGCCGGGCGGCGTGCCCCCGTTCAGCGATCTCGTACTGGAAACGCAAGACCGCGAACTGCTGCCGCCTGGGCCCGAACGGACGGCGGCTGAAGAAACGGCTGCCGGAAAGCTGGTGCTGTATGACTGGAGCGACGGACAGCTGCATCTCGTGAACGTCTACAACAACGGAAAGCTGGTCAGTCCGTGTGGTGCAAAACTCGGGTTCGGCGAAGACAGTGGCAACAACCTTGGTGCGGTGTCAGCGGATGGCTCGCGAATCTTCTTCACCAGCCCGGAAAAGCCTCGGCAGACGGGTTGCGGCGAACCCGCGCTGTACATGCGCTCCGGCGGCGAAACGGTCGACGTCTCCGAACCTGAGGGCGTGAGCCTCGCGCCCTCTGAACGGGGAGCGGTCGTCTTCGACGGCGCGAGTCCGGACGGCACGAAGGTGTTCTTCAACTCCGAATCGGCACTGACTCCGGGCGCTGGCGCAGGCCCCTACCTGTATGAGTACGACGTGCAGGCGCCGGCCGAACACAGGCTGACGCTGATAGCCGGTACCGCCGAGCCCATTGAAAAACAGTTCGCGAATCCGGAAGTCACGGTCTCCGCAGACGGCACGGCCGTCTACTACCAAGGCACGGAGCCCCTGGAAGTGAGAAAAGGGGTGGTTGCACCGGTCACGGGCATCTGGCACTACGACGTCGCGACGCGGGCGTCGGGCTTCGTCGCCGTTCCGACTCCGACTAAGGTTGCAGCCGGCGAACAATGGTACGCGACGCCGGACGGCCGCTTCCTGATGTTCATGAGCGGTAGCGAAGGCGCGCAGGTCGTCGGGCCGGGTGGCCTGGCAGTGGAACCGCGCGGTCTGGGAAACCAGCAGCTGTACCGGTACGACGCGTTGAACGGGAGCGTCTCCTGCGTGTCCTGCGGCGACGGCGCGCGCGCGCCGTCGCAGGGTAAAGCGGAAACGCCGACGTCTGTGTCCGGCGGTTCGAGCCTGATGAAGCTTGGCGGCGCCCCGGGGGCGCCGGTGGACGTCTCGAACGACGGTAGCCGCGTATTCTTTCAGACCTCAGCGCGGCTGGTGCCCCAGGACACGAACGAAGACACACTCGAAGAAGAATCCGGGGGGAACGAAGCGCTCGGCCGCGCCTCTGATGTGTACGAGTGGGTTGCCGACGGGGCCGAAGACGGCCCGGGCACGTCTTGCCGTCTCGCGGTCGGCTGTACGTTCTTGATCTCGGCGGGCGAACCGGTGGGTCCTTCGCGTTTTTTGGGCGCGAGCCAGGATGGCCGCGATGTGTTTTTCTCGAGTGCGGCGTCGTTGGTGCCGGGCGCTCCGGCGGGTTTCTCGAGCGTTTACGATGCGCGCATCGGCGGTGGCTTTCCGCAGAAGGCGGGGCCGGTACAGTGCACAGCTTGCCAGGGCGTGGGCGCCCCGCCGCCCCAGTTCGGCGCGAGCGCGAGCGAGACGTTCGCAGGTACGGGCAACCCGCCGGTGCCGGCGGCGCCCGCGCCGGCGACGAGCAAAGCGAAGTCCAAGCCGAAGCCTCACTGTAGGCGCGGATACAAGCGCAACCGGCGCGGGCGGTGCGTGAAGGCTCGGCGCAGCAGCGCGAGGAGAAAGCCGTGAGGGAGAAGGCCGTGAGCGGGACGGTAAGGACGCTTGCGGGCGCTTTCTGCGTGCTCGCGCTAGCGTTTGGCGCACCGGCCGCGGCGAGCGCGGCGTTTGCGATCGTGCCGGGGAGTTTCGGGGTCAGCGCGTCGACGTTGCAGGCGGGTGGGCACCCGGACTTGACGACGAGCCTCGCGGTCACGCAGAGTGAACCGGGGGCGCCGAGCGGGCTGGTGCGTGACGCCGAAGTGGTCCTTCCTGTTGGTTTCGCGGGGTATCCGGCGTTGGTGCGCACGTGCGATCCGGAGCAGTTGAAGCAGGGGACCTGCCCGGTGGGATCGCAGATCGGGACGCTCGAAGTGGCGGTCAGCGGGCACGCGTTCGGGAACAGCTACCTGGTGCTGCTCGCGCCGCTGTTCAACATGGAACCGTCGCCTTCGCAGACGGCGGTGTACGGCTTCGCGGTTCGCTTCGGCGGAAACGTGACCGAGGTGAGCGGCCAGATAGTCGTGTCGGTCGGCCCTGACTACCGGGTGCGGGCGCTCACGGCGAACGTCTTCCAGCACCTGCCCGTGATCCGCGCGGCCGCGACCGTGTGGGGCGTCCCCGCCGACCCCAGCCACGATGTACAGCGGGGCCAGAAATTCTTCTGTAAGCAGTTCAGCGAAGTCGACCATTTTCACGTCCAGGAACAGGAAAACGAATCGGAAGAGCAGTGCGGCAACGGCGGTTTCGCGGCGGGCGAAAACCCCGTCCCGTATCTCGTGAACCCGACCCAGTGTACGGGGCAGCCGCTGCAGGCGGAACTCGTGAACATCGACTCTTGGGAAGGCGAACGCGGCGAAGACCAGAAGGCGCCGGTCGGCCCGTTCACGGGCTGCGGGTCGTTGAAGTTCGCGTCCGCGCTGGCTTTCGCTCCCGAACAGTCCCAGGCGAGCTCGCCCTCGGGCTATGAAATCCAGCTGAAAGTCCCGCAGTCAGTAGGCGCGGAAGGCCTCGCCACGCCCGATTTGCGTGACAGCGTGATCCGTCTCCCGAAGGGGGTCGTGCTCTCCCCGTCGGCGGCGACGGGACTCGCGTCGTGCAGCGAAGCGCAGGTGGGTCTCGGCACCTCGCAGCCGGTGGGGTGCCCGGACGCGTCGAAGATCGGCGTTGTGTCGCTGATCACCCCGGCGATCGCGGGCGAACTCAAAGGCGCGCTGTACCTGGGTGGCCCTGCCTCGGGCCCGGTCACCGCGCCCCCCTTCACCGTTTACCTCACGTTCGAAGGACACGGCGTGCTCGTGAAGATCCGCGGCACGACTACGCCGGACCCGGTGACGGGCCAGGTCACGACGATCTTCGACGAGAACCCCGAGCTGCCGTTCTCAGAACTGAAGGTGCACTTGACCGGAGGTTCGCGGGCGACGCTCGCCAACCCGTCCGCCTGTGGGGAATACCACGCGAGCGCTGATTTCACCCCCTGGAGCTCACCGTTCACGGCGGACGCGCTCACGCAGGGCCCGTCCTTCCAAATCACCGGCTGCGGCGCACCCCGGTTCGCGCCGTCGTTTCACGCGGGCACGCTGTCGAACCAGGCCGGCGCCTACAGCACCTTCCGCGTGACCTTCGGCCGGCAGGACGCCGACGGCCACCTCGCGGGGCTCACGGTCACGACGCCTCCGGGGCTCTCGGGGAATTTATCGGGTGTGCCGTTGTGCCCCGAACCGCAGGCGCGCGAAGGGACGTGCCCGGAAGCCAGCCGGATCGGGGACGTCACCGCTGCCGCCGGCCCCGGTCCCGAACCCGTCTACACCACCACGGGGCGGGTGTTCCTGACCGGCCCCTACCGTGGTGCGCCGTTTGGTTTGACGATCGACGCTTCTGAGCACGCCGGGCCGTTCGATCTCGGGTCTGGGGCGTGTGACTGCGAAGTCGTCAGGGCCTCGGTATCCGTCGACCCGCATACCGCCCAGCTGACTGTGACGAGCGACGCGCTGCCGACGATCAAGGACGGCATCCCGCTGCAGGTCAAGACTGTGAACGTGGATATCAACCGTCCTGGGTTCATGTTCAACCCGACGAGCTGCGACCCGATGAGCATCAGCGGGAGCATGTCGAGCATCGAGGGGATGAGCGCCCCGGTGTCGAGCCATTTCCAGGTGACGAACTGCGCGGCGCTCGCGTTCCAGCCCGCCTTCAAGGTTACGACCTCGGGCAGGACGAGCAAACAGAACGGGGCGAGCCTCGACGTCAAGCTCGCGTTCCCCAACACCCCCCAGGGCACGGAGGCGAACATCCGCAAGGTCAAAGTGGAATTGCCGAAGCAGCTACCGTCGCGGCTCACGACGTTGCAGCAGGCCTGTCTGGCGCGGGTTTTCGAAGCGAACCCCGCGTCGTGCCCAGCAGCGTCGGTCGTGGGGTACGCGAAGGCGATCACGCCGATCCTGCCCGTGCCGCTCACCGGCCCCGCCTATTTCGTGAGCCACGGTGGGGAAGCGTTCCCGGACCTGGTTCTCGTGCTGCAGGGTTATGGGGTCACGGTCGAGCTGGTGGGGAACACGTTCATCTCGAAGAGCGGGGTGACGTCGAGCACGTTCAACACCGTCCCCGACGTCCCCGTCGGCAGCTTCGAGCTGTACCTGCCGCCCGGCCGGTTCTCGGCGTTGGCGGCGAACACGAACCTCTGCAAGGTGAGGGGCGGGCTGCACATGCCGACGGAATTCGTGAGCCAAGGCAACACCGTGATCCATCAGAGCACGCCGATCGCGATCCCGGGCTGCCCGAAGGCGGCGAAGGCCCACAAGGCTCGTAAGGCCAAGCGTGCTCGCGGACCCGCGTACGCACACATCAATAGGAGGGCCGGCCGATGAGGACCGTTGCAAGGACAGCCGCAGTCATTGGGCTCTCCGTTGCCCTCGGTCTGGCTCCCGCGGCGGCTGCCACCTCGTGCCCGAACGAAGCGTTTCGCAAGGGTCGCTCGGCGGACCTGCCTGATTGCCGCGCATACGAGTTGGTCACACCTAAGGAATTGGGACGCACCGGGGACATGACTTTCGAAGAAAGCAGGGACAAAGCTTTGCCCTCGAGCGATGGTGAACACTTCGCGCTCCAGACGTTCGCGGTGTACTTCGAACCGGGTGTCAGCGTGGGTGGGACGACCGCCGTGTTCTCTCGCACGTCCTCGGGTTGGTCGATGAAGCCGGTCGCTACTCGTGCGCTGGCCGACAGAACGGTGAGTCTGGGCTGGTTCAGCCCTGATCTCTCACAGGTGGGCTTTGTGTCTTTCGACTCGCTCACCCAGGCACAGTCGACCTTGGAAGTCGGCCCGGTCGGTGGTCCGTACTCGCGTGCGGTGAGCGTGTCGGGAAGTTGGCGCGAAATCCAGCAGACGTCATTTGCGGGTGTAAATCGGGGAACCGATGCGGTACCCGCCCTGAGCGACATCGTGTTCCAGTCACTCGATCACGGGTTGCTACCGCCGGGGCCGGAACGCGACGCGGCCGAACAGACGCTACCGGAACGGCCAGTTCTGTACGAGTTGGCGAATGGACGGTTGCGGCTGGTGAACATCGATAACAAAGGCACGCTGCTCAACCCGTGCGGCGCTGTCCTGGGATTCTCATCGGCGGATGCCGGGAATGCACTGAACGCTGTATCGGACGATGGGTCGAGGGTGTTTTTCACAGCCGGGGCCGGCGTTGCCGAAGAAGTGCCTGGGTGCGCGACGCGCGCTCTTTACATGCGTGTGGCTGGCCGGGAAACGGTGGAAGTGTCGGCGCCGGAGGGGGTCGCGCCAGCCTCGGGCGCGGAAGTGTTCTATGACGGTGCGAGCAGGAATGGCGCGAAGGTCTTCTTCACCACGGCGATGGCGCTGACTCCGACCGCTGGCGCCGGGTTTCACCTGTACCAGTACGATACCGAAGCAAAGCTCGGGCACCGGCTGACGCTGATCGCCGACGAAGTTGCGCCTGAAAAGCAGACCGTCAATCCGGGTGTCGTTGTGTCCGATGACGGCTCGGCTGTGTACTACCACGGGACTGGTGTCGTTGCGACGCAAGGGCATACCGTGGCTGTCTCGGGGATCTGGCGCTACGACACGGTTACTCGGACAAAGGGCTTCGTCGCCACGCCCAGAGAAACCGAGGTCAGCAGTGAAAGTTACTACACTACGCCGGAAGGCGAGTTCTTGGTGTTTCCGTCGGGTTCGCCGGGATTGCCGGGTCCCGAGGTGGTGGGTGCTCATGGCCTTGAAGAAGAACGGCGCGGGGCGGGCCGCGACCAGTTATATCGCTATAGCGCGATTGACGGAAGGGTCGTGTGTGCGTCGTGCGGCGAAGGCGTTCCGCCTGCGAAGGGTGAAGTGCGGGTTTTCGAAGATTCCGACGGTGGGTTTGCGATCCCCGACCACCCACGCACCGTGATTTCAGTCTCTGATGATGGCCGGAGGGTGTTCTTTCAGACGAATGCGAAGCTGGTGGCGCAGGACACGAACGAAGACACCAGTGAAGAAGAACGCGCTCCGGCGGGGGTGGGTGCGGGTAGTGATGTTTATGAGTGGGAGCAGGTGGGGACCGAAGAAGCCCCGGGGGTCTTCTGTCAGGCGGCTGTTGGTTGTACGCATCTGATCTCTGCAGGTGAAGCTGTGGGGCCGGAGCGCTTCCTTGGAGCGAGCGAAGAAGGCCGGGACGTGTTCTTCGCGAGCGCCGCGCAGCTCGTGCCTGGGGCGACGCCGGAATTCACGAACATCTACGACGCGCGCGTGGATGGCGGGTTCCCTCCCCCGCCCACTACTGCGGAATGTACGAGCTGTCAGGGCGTCGGTAGCCCGACTCCCCAGTTCGGTGCGGGCGGGTCATTGACGTTTACGGGACCCGGTAACGCGGCCGTCGCGGCGGGTAACTCCGCGACGCCGCCCTCCAAGCCCAAGCCGGCGCACAGGTGCAAGCGGGGGTTCAAGCGGGGCAGGCATCGCCGGTGCGTGCGCTCAGTGTCGCGGAAGCGGGGTAGGTAGTCATGAGTGGGCTTGTCAGGATTCTCGGCTGTGCTGCGGTGACGTGCGTGGTCGCCGTTGCCGCGCCAGTTGTCGCCCAGGCGGCGTTTGAGGTGGAATCGGGGAGCTTCACGGTGGCTCCGTCGAGCACCCAGGCGGGGGCGCACACCGACTTGACGACGAGCTTCGCATTTCAGGAAGATGAATCAGGCAGCGTGGAGGGCCTGTTGCGTGACGCAGAAGTGGTGTTGCCGCTGGGGTTCGCGGGTTACCCGCCGGCGGTCGCGACGTGCAACCCGGTGCAGCTGCAGCATGGCAAATGTCCGGTCGGCTCTCAGGTCGGCACGCTGGAAATTGCGCTCAGCCCGACGCCGGGGTTTGATGATGCGGCCCTCGTGCCGCTGTTCAACTTGTCGCCCTCAGCGAATGAGACGGCCGTGTACGGCTGGGCGGTGCAGCCTAACGCGTCGGGTGAGATCGTGGTGTCGGTTGGCCCCGACTACAGGGTGCGCGCGCGAGCAACAAACATCTTCAGCGTGTTTCCGATCCTGCGGCAGTCGTTGACGGTGTGGGGCGTACCGGCGAGCCCGATCCATGACGCACAACGCGGCCCCGAATTCAAATGCCAGCAATTCTTCACGAAGCATGTTGTCGGAACCGAAGGATGTTTCCACGGTGGGTTCGCGGTGAATGAAAACCCGGTTGCGTATTTGGTGAATCCGACGCAATGCACTCAGACGCCGTTGGCCGCCGAACTGATGGGTGTCGATTCGTGGGAGAGCGGCCAACCGCTTGCGCCGGTGACCACCCGTGTCGGCCCGTTCACGGGCTGTGGGTCATTGCGCTTCAGCCCCGCGATCGCGCTGTCGCCCGAAAGCTCGGTGGCTGGGAGCCCAACGGGGTATGAGTTCGATCTCAAAGTGCCTCAGGCTGTGGGGGCGGAAGGCCTCGGCACGGCCGACTTGAGGGATGCTGTCGTGCGGCTGCCCGAGGGCGTGGTGTTGTCGCCGTCGGCGGCTACGGGCTTGGAATCGTGTAGCGCGGCGCAGGTCGGGATCGGGACTGAACAGCCCGTGGAGTGCCCGAATGGCTCGAAGCTTGGGACCGTGTCGCTGGTCACGCCTGCGCTCACGGGGGAACTGAAGGGCGCTCTCTATCTTGGTGGTCCACCGTCAGGTCCGGTGACGGCCCCTCCGTTCACCGTGTATTTGACGTTCGCGGGCCACGGTGTGCTCGTGAAGATCCGGGGGACGGCGACGCCCGACTCGGTCACGGGCCAGGTGACGACGGTGTTCGATGAAAACCCCGAGCTCCCGTTCAGTGAGCTGAAACTGCATCTAACGGGCGGGTCGCGGGCGACGCTGACGAACCCAAGCGTGTGTGGTGCCTACAGCGCGGAAAGCGATTTGACGCCGTGGAGTTCGCCGTTCACGCCCGACGCTACGCCCACGAGTCCGCCGTTCGAGGTCACGAGTTGTGGTGCGCCGCGGTTCGCGCCTTCGTTCGCGGCGAGCACGCTCTCCAATCAGGCTGGTGGCTATTCCACGTTTCGTGTGACGTTTGGTCGTCAGGACGCCGATCAGCAGCTGTCCGGGTTGACGGTCACCACGCCGCCGGGTTTGTCGGGGAACCTCTCGGGCGTGCCATTGTGCCCTGAACCGCAAGCGGCGCAGGGGACGTGCTCTGCGGCGAGCCAGATTGGGGATGTGACGGCGGCAGCTGGTCCTGGTCCGGAACCGGTGTATACGACGGCGGGGAGGGTGTTCTTGACGGGGCCGTATGGCGGCGCGCCGTTCGGGTTGACGATCGACGCGTCCGAGCACGCTGGCCCGTTCGATCTTGGGTCGGGTGCGTGCGACTGCGAAGTTGTCAGAGCGAGCGTGAACGTGGATCCGCATACGGCGCAGTTGACGGTGTCGAGTGGGGCTTTGCCGGTGAGGAAGGACGGGATCCCGTTGCAGGTGAAGAGCGTGAATGTGGATATCAACCGGCCGGGGTTCATGTTCAATCCGACGAGCTGTGACCCGATGAACATCGATGGGGCGTTGTCGAGCACGCAGGGCGCGACCGCGGCGGTCTCGAGCCATTTCCAGGTGACGAACTGCGCGGCGCTCGCGTTCCAGCCCGCGTTCAAGGTCACGACCTCGGGCAGGACGAGCAAACAGAACGGCGCAAGCCTGGACGTGAAGCTGGCGTTCCCGAGCAAGCCGCAGGGGTCGGAGGCGAATATCCGGAAGGTCAAAGTGGAATTGCCGAAGCAGTTGCCGTCGCGGCTGTCGACGTTGCAGCAGGCATGTTTGGCGCGGGTGTTCGAAGCGAACCCCGCGAGCTGCCCCGCGGGGTCGGTCGTGGGGTACGCGAACGCGGTCACGCCGATCCTGCCGGTCCCGTTGACTGGCCCCGCGTATTTCGTCAGCCATGGCGGGGAAGCGTTCCCGAGCCTGATTGTGGTGTTGCAGGGGTATGGGGTGACGGTCGAGCTGACGGGGAACACGTTCATCTCGAAGAGCGGGGTGACGTCGAGCACGTTCGCGACCGTCCCCGACGTGCCGGTCGGCAGCTTCGAGCTGTACCTGCCTCAGGGCAAGTATTCGGCGCTCGCTGCGAACACGAACCTGTGCACGGTCAAGGGCGGTCTGCACATGCCCACGGAATTCGTGAGCCAGGGCAACACCGTGATCCGTCAGAGCACGCCGATCGCGATCACGGGCTGCCCCAAGGCGCTGAGGGCCCGCAAGGCTCGTAAGGCCAAGCCTGCTGGCGGAGCCGCGTACGCACACATCAATAGGAGGGCCGGCCGATGAGGACCGTTGCAAGGACAGCCGTGGTCGCCGCGGCGATGCTCGCGGGCGTACTCGGCCTGGTCCCCGCCGCCGCTGCGCTCGCCGCATGCCCGAACGAAGAGTTTCGCGTTGGTCCGTCGGCGAGCTTGCCGGACTGCCGTGCCTACGAGCTGGTGACGCCGGAAAACCTGGGGCGCACTGAGGACGTGACGTTCGAAAACGGCGACTTCGCGCTCGCGGCGGCTGGCGGTGACGCGCTCGCCCTGGACGCGCTTGGCGCGATTCTCGAACCCGGTGCGAACAGCAGCGGCGTGCGTGCCGTCTTCTCGCGAACCGCGGACGGCTGGGTCATGAAGCCGATTCCGACGCCGGACATGCTAGGAGAACACGTATTTCTGGAAGACTTCGGTCCTGACCTATCACAGGTCGCGTTCTCCGGATGGAACCTCCTCTCTGGGCCGGGCGGCGCGTTCGAACGCGGCGCCACGACGTTCCGGATGGGACCGGTCGGGGGACCGTACACCACTGTCGCGAAGGTCCCGGAAGCTTATGGCATCGAAACTCGCATCCAGGGAGTGAACCATGGGGTGGCAGACGGTGTCCCCGCTTTGAGCGACGTCGTCGTCGAATCGACTGATCACGCTCTCCTGCCAGCTGGGCCGGAACGCGACGCAGCCGAACAAACAGAAGCCGGACTCCCCGACCTGTATCAGTGGTCCGGTGGACAGCTACATCTTCTGAACGTCAACAGCGAAGGCAAACTGCTCAACCCGTGCGGCGCCGTACTCGGGTTCAAACCGGGGTTTCTGCAAGGCACAGGTGACAAGCTCGGCGCCGTGTCAGACGACGGTTCGAAGGTGTTCTTCACTAGTCCCCGAAAAGAACACGAAGGGCCCGGCTGTCCTGAACCAGCGCTTTACATGCGCGTCGGCGGCCGGCAGACGGTGGATGTCTCCGAACCGCAGGGCGTCAGCGTGTCGCCGGGCGGACCGCTTGTATACGTTGGTGCGAGCGCGGACGGGTCGAAGGTATTCTTTGCGACGCGGACCGCGCTCACGCCGGCTGCACAAGCGACGACCGGTCCGTATCTGTACGAATACGACACCAAGGGTGCGCCCGGACAGCGGTTGGCCCTGGCCGGCCACCAGGTGCCGGTGGAACTGCACGTACTCAACCCGGACTACCTGGTGTCCGAAGACGGCTCGCAGGTGTATTACCATGGAGTGTGCAGCGCAGAAGCCGGCGGTCAACAAGTGACTGGCCAGGGCATCTGTCGCTATGAAGCGCCGACGGGCGAAGCCCAGGCAGGCAAGAGCACCTTAGTCGCTGTGCCCCGGGAAGGCGTGAGCGACAGCGAACCGTCCTTTGTGACCGCTGGCGGACAGTTCTTCCTATTCCAGTCCGGCGGCAATGGCAGTCCCCAGCCGGTCGAATTTCCTGGCCCCCATGGGCTTGAACGGGAACTGCGCGGCAGTGGTGGCCACCAGCAGCTGTACCGTTATGACGCCGCCGACGGCAGTGTGATGTGCGTATCGTGTGGTGCAGGCGCAGGACCCGCCGTGGGCTTCACGGAACTACCTCAATATACCCTTTTCGAATTCGGAGACACCTCAAAGTCGGCATTCGAGATGTCTGAAGACGGACGCCGTGTGTTCTTCCAGACGACAGCTGATCTGGTACCCCAGGACCGTAATGGCGCCTTCGAAGAAAATGTCCGGCGACTTGGGCCAGGTACCGATGTCTACGAGTGGGAGCAGGAGGGGACCGAAGAAGCGCCGGGAGTGTTCTGCCGGGGAAGGTACGGCTGCACGCACTTGATCTCGGCCGGGGAAGAAGTGGGACCGGAGCGTTTGCTTGGCGCGAGCGCGAATGGTCGCGATGTGTTCTTCGAGAGCGCTGCGCCGTTGCTGCCGCAGGCGACGCCGGAATTCGGGAACATCTATGACGCGCGGGTGGACGGGGGGTTCCCGCCGGCGCCTGCGGGGAGTGCGGAATGCTCGAGCTGTCAGGGCGTGGGGAGCCCGTCGCCGCAGTTTGGGCAGAGTGCCAGCGAGACGTTCTCGGGGGCGGGGGCCCCCTTGCCGCCTACCAGCAGCGCGCCGGGTCCTGCTCATCCGAAACCGAAACCGGCCAAAAAGTGTAGGCGGGGCTTCAAGCGCAACCGGCATGGCCGTTGTGTTCGGTTGGCGCGGAAGGCGGGGGGGCATCGATGAGGCGGGTGTTGAACGGTCTGCTGGTCGCGTGCGCGGCCGTCCTGGTGGGCCCGGCCACGGCTGAGGCCGCGTTCGAAGTGGCGCCGGGGAGCTTCACGGTGGTGGCGTCGAGCTATCAGGCGGGCGCGCATCCCGATTTGACGACCAGCCTTGCGTTTAGGCAGGATGCTGCCGGGAGCATCGAGGGAATGGTGCGCAACGCGGAAGTGGTGTTGCCGCTCGGGTTCGCCGGCTATCCGGCGGCCGTGAAGACGTGTGCCCCTCCGCAGCTGCAGACCGGCAGCTGTCCTGTAAGTTCGCAGGTCGGGACACTGGAAGTCGGGTTCAGGATTCATCCAGAAGTCTACGTCGTCGAAATGATGCCGGTGTTCAACCTTGTGCCGTCCGCCGACCAGACGGCCGTATTTGGGTTCGCCAACAGCCTCATATCGGGGGAGATCACGCTGTCGGTTGGGCCGGATTACCGTGTGCGGGCGCGCGCACAGAACATCGTGACAGGCCCCGAACTGGTGCGCCAATCCCTGACCGTGTGGGGTGTTCCAGCGAGCGCAGCGCACGACAGCCAGCGCGGCGCCAAGTTGGAATGTCGGCAAGCCGGCCTGCATATCACGCCGGAAGCGTTTTGCCGCGGCGGTGGCTCTGCCGTGGGTGAAAACGCGGTTCCGTATTTGGTGAATCCGTCGGACTGTTCGGGTGGACCGTCGCAGGCGGAACTAAAGGGTGTGAGCTCGTGGGAGGGTGAAGAACTCGCGCCGGCGTCGACTCCAGTGGGCCCGTTCACGGGTTGTTCGTCGTTGAAGTTCGCGCCTGGGATTGGGGTTGCGCCTGAACAGTTGCAGGCTGTGACACCGACGGGCTATGAAGTCAACCTGAAAGTCCCGCAGAGCAGTGGCGCGGGGAGTCTCGGCACGTCTGATTTGAAGGATGCGGTGGTGCGGTTGCCGGCTGGTGTTGTGTTGTCGCCGTCGGCGGCGACGGGCCTTGAAACGTGTAGTGAAGCGCAGGTTGGGTTGGGCAGCGAACAGCCGGTGGGGTGTCCGAATGGTTCGAAGCTGGGGTCGGTGTCGGTGGTGACGCCGGCGTTGACGCATGAATTGAAGGGGTTTTTGTTTTTGGGTGGTCCTGCGTCCGGGCCGATCACGGGGCCCCCGTTCACGGTGTACTTGACGGCCGAAGGTAATGGTGTGCATCTGAAGATTCGTGGTTCGGCTACGGCTGATCCGGTGTCGGGGCAGGTGACGACGGTGTTTGATGAAAACCCGGAGTTGCCGTTCAGCGAACTGAAATTGCATTTGACGGGTGGTTCGCGGGCGACGTTGGCGAACCCAAGCGTGTGCGGCCTCTACCATGCGGATGCGGATTTTACGCCGTGGAGTGCGCCGTTTACGCCGGATGCGTTGACGTCGAGCGCGCCGTTTGAAATCACGGGCTGTGGGGTGCCGCAGTTTGCGCCGTTGTTTCACGCGGGCACGATCTCGAACCAGGCTGGTGGCTATAGCACTTTCCGGGTGACGTTCGGCCGGCAGGATGCCGATCAGAAGCTGGGCGGGTTGACGGTGACCACGCCGCCTGGTTTGTCGGGGAACTTGTCGAGCGTGCCGTTGTGCCCGGAGCCGCAGGCGTCTGAAGGCAGGTGCCCGGAATCGAGCCGGATCGGGGAAGTGACGGCGGCGGCTGGTCCGGGTCCGGAACCGGTGTATACGACGGCGGGGAAGGTGTTCTTGACTGGCCCGTATGGTGGTGCGCCGTTTGGTTTGACGATCGACGCGTCGATGCACGCCGGCCCGTTCGATCTGGGGTCGGGTGCGTGTGATTGCGAAGTCGTCAGGGCCTCCGTGGGTGTGGATCCGCATACGGCGCAGTTGACGGTCTCGAGCGGCGCGTTACCGACGATGAAGGACGGGATCCCGCTGCAGGTGAAGCTCGTGAACGTCGATATCAATCGTCCTGGGTTCATGTTCAACCCCACGAGCTGCGACCCGATGAGCGTGAACGGGACGCTGTCCTCGACGCAGGGCGCGAGCGCGCCCGTGTCGAGCCATTTCCAGGCGACGAACTGCGCGGCTCTGGCGTTCAAACCGGCCTTCAAGGCCTCGACGTCGGGGAGGACGAGCCGGGCGAACGGCGCGAGCCTGGACGTGAGGCTCGCGTTCCCGCCCGGGCCGCTCGGGGGTGAGGCGAACATCCGCCAGGTCAAAGTCGAACTGCCCAGGCAGCTACCGTCGCGGCTGAGCACGCTACAGAAGGCGTGTCTGGCGAGGGTCTTTGAAGCGAACCCCGCGAGCTGCCCGGCGGCGTCGATCGTCGGGTACGCGAAGGCGCTCACCCCGATCCTGCCGGTCCCGCTGAGCGGCCCCGCGTACTTCGTCAGCCACGGTGGGGAAGCGTTCCCCTCGCTGATCGTGGTGCTGCAGGGATACGGGGTCACCGTCGAGCTGGTGGGCTCGACGTTCATCAGCAAAACGGGTGTCACGAGCAGCACCTTCAAGACGGTGCCCGACGTGCCCGTCGGGAGCTTCGAGCTGTACCTCCCCCAGGGCCGCTACAGCGCGCTCGCGGCGAACACCAACCTCTGCAAAGTCAAAGGCGGCCTGCACATGCCAACCGAATTCGTCAGCCAGGACAACACGCTGATCCACCAAAGCACCCCGATCACCGTCACCAGCTGCCCCAAAGCCAAAACAGCGAAGAAGCCAGCCAACGCCCGACGCGCGCGCGCCGGCGAACGGAGGGCCGGCCGATGAGGACCGTTGCAAGGACAGTCGCAGTCGCAGTCATTGGGCTCTCCGGCGCCCTCGGTCTGGCTCCCGCCGCGGCGTTCGCCGCGTGCCCGAACGAAGCATTTCGGACCGGCCGCTCGGCGAGCCTGCCCGACTGCCGCGCGTACGAGCTCGTCACACCGCCGGAACTCGGCCGCACGGCCGACATGACGTTCAAAGACGAGCACGAGAGGTTCGCTGTTTCGAGTGAAGGTGAGCGCTTCGCGCTCGAAGCCGAAGTCGCGTCCTTCGAACCGGCTGCCAGCCGCGCCGGCACGAAGGCGGTGTTCTCGCGCACCCCTTCGGGCTGGACGATGCTGTCCGCCACCACCCCGGCAATGGTGGCCGAAGCGAACCAGATCGAGCTGCTCAGCCCCGATTTCTCGCAGGCCGCACTCGTATCGAACGACGTACCCCTCGCCCGGGTGTACCAGTTCGCGGTCGGGCCTGTGGGTGGCCCGTACGCGACGGTGAGCGTCCCGCGCGAACTTGGGGGTGCAGGCACCTTTCTCGTCGGCGCGAACGCCGGCGTTCCGGGCGGTGTTGCGGCGTTCAGCGATGTGTACCTCAGCTCGCCGGATCACGCGTTGCTCCCGACGGGGCGCGAACGCGAAGAAGCCGAAGAAACGCAACCGGGACTGTACGATCTGTATGCGTGGAGCGGCGGGCGGTTGCGGCTCGTCAATGGCAAGCCGCTGAACGCGTGCGGCGCCAGACTCGGGGGCGCGGCGGGAGCAGAAGAGGAAGGGGGGGCGATCAACGCGGTCTCGCCGGATGGCTCGCGAGTCTTCTTCATGTCTCCTGAGGCGAAGAACGTTCCCGGGTGTCCGGAACCGCAGCTCTACATGCGGGTGGATGGCAGGGAAACGGTGGAAGTCTCTGAACCGCAGGAAGTGACCATTCCTCTTTCGGAACGCGGACCCGCGCGCTATGTCGGTGCGAGTCGCGACGACTCGAAGGTCTACTTCACGACGGCGACCGTGCTGACGCCCGAAGGGGGCAATGGCTATCTGCTCTATGAGTACGACACCAAAGCGCCCGTCGGGCACAGATTGACGCTGATCGCCGACAATCTCACCGATTTGGTCCACGACACCACGGTCAACCCCGGCGCCGTCGTCTCCGAAGATGGCTCGACCGTCTACTACTCCGGGACCGGCACGCTGCAAGAGCCGGGCAAATCGGTCTCGGTGACGGGGATCTGGCGCTACGACGCGATCACCAAAACCACGAGCTTCGTGGCCGTTCGCGGTGAAGCCGATCGTGCGGGAGAACCGTGGTATACCACGCCTGATGGCGGCTCGCTGGTGTTTCCCTCACGGGACCCGGCGGTCCAGTTCGATGGTCCCGCCGGTCTTCAAGAAGAACTGCGCGGCGTGGGCCACAATGAGCTTTACCGCTACGACGCCACCGACGGGAGCGTGATGTGCGTGTCGTGCGGACAGGGCGTCGCGCCCGCTACGGGCCTGATGCTCGAGCCGATCGTAAACGAAGGTTTCCAGGAGCGCTCGGACAGCCAGCCGACCCCGGTCATGATCTCCGAAGACGGGCGGCGGGTGTTCTTTCAGACCTCGGCGCAGCTCGTGCCGCAGGACACGAATGAAAACACCTTGCTCGAAGAACTGGACTCGGTCAAGTCGGGGCTTGGCAAGGCTTCCGACGTGTACGAGTGGGAGGCGGATGGCAGCGAAGAAGCGCCGGGTGTGTTCTGTCGGGTGGCGAACGGTTGTACGCACTTGATCTCGGCCGGTGAAGCGGTGGGCCCGGAGCGGTTCCTCGGCGCGAGCCAGAACGGCGAAGACCTGTTCTTCGCGAGCACGGCGAAGCTCTTGCCGCAGGCGACTCCGGAATTCACGAACATCTACGACGCGCGTGTGGATGGCGGGTTCCCGTCGCCGGCGCCCCACGTCGAATGCACGAGTTGCCAAGGTGTGGGTAGTCCGCCGCCGCAGTTCGGTACGCCGGCGAGCGCGGTCTTCGCGGGGGTCGGCAACCCGCCCGCGTCCGTTGCCGCGCCGCCTGCCGCCACGCACCCGCCCGCGGCCAAGAGATGTGCCAAGGGCAAGAAGCTCAAGCACGGCAAGTGCGTCAAGGTGAAGAAGCGCAAGGCGAGAAAAACTGCTGCGTCGGGCCGGAGGGCTGGATGATGGCGCCGGGTGTGATCTGCAGGGTGCGCCGCGGGCTTTCGATGGTGTTGCCTGTCGCCTGCGTGGCCGTCGTGTGTTCGTCCGTGGTGCCTGCCGCCGCGTGGGCTGCGTTCGGTGTGGTGCCGGGGAGTTTTAGGGTTGTCACCTCGAGCGACCGGGCCGGCGCGCACCCAGACCTCACCACGACCTTTGCGATTCCGCAGAACGCTGAAGGGTTTCCGGCCGGGGCGTTGCGCAGCGCGGAAGCGGTGTATCCGGTCGGGTTCGCAGGCTATCCGGCGAGGGTGAAGACGTGCGCTCCGCTGCAGCTGCAGCTGCAGGAATGCCCGGTCGGCTCGCAGGTTGGAACGTACGAAGTTGCCGCCAAGGAGCCCTATCCCGGCTTGTATATCATGCTCCGCGGGGGGATCTACAACATGGTTCCGTCTCCCGATCAGACGGCCGTGTATGGGATTGCGCTGCACGCGGGGGGCGCCGGATCGGACATAGAGGTGGCCGCTGAGATCGTCGTCTCCGTTGGCCCCGACTACAGGGTACGCGGCCGCGCGACGAACATATTCAATCCCCTTCCCATCGTGTGGCAGTCGCTGACTCTGTGGGGCGTCCCGGCGGACCGGAGTCATGACGCGCAGCGCGGGCGCGAATACGGCTGTCGGCAGTTCGGCCCGCACGATCGGTTCGTGCCTGGTGAAGAAGACTGCTTCGGCGGCGGTTTCGCGGCGAACGAAAACGCTCTTCCCTACCTGGTCAACCCGACGCAGTGCACGGGTAAGCCGCTGCAGGCCGAACTCGTCGGCGTGCAGTCTTGGGAAGGCGAAGCCGCCGAACGCCAGGTCGCCGAGATGGGCCCGTTCACGAACTGCTCGTCGCTCCAGTTCACCCCCACGGTCGCGGTCGCGCCGGAAGTCACGCAGGCGACAACGCCGACGGGCTACGAAGTCAAACTCGACGTTCCCCAGAGCGAAGGCGCGGAAGGGTTTGCCACCCCGGATCTGAAGGACGCGGTGGTGAAGTTGCCGGTGGGGGTGGTGCTCTCGCCCTCTGCCGCCACCGGCCTCGAAACCTGCAGCGAAGTGCAGGTCGGCCTCGGCACCGAACAGCCGGTGCAGTGTCCGAACGGGTCGAAGCTGGGAACGGTGTCGGTGGTAACCCCGGCGTTGACCCACGAACTGAAGGGGTTTCTCTACCTCGGCGGTCCACCGTCGGGTCCGATCATGGGTCCGCCGTTCACCCTGTATTTGACCGCTGAAGGCAACGGCGTGCACCTGAAGATCCGTGGTACTGCGACCCCGGACCCAGCGACTGGTCGGGTGACGACCGTGTTTAATGAAAACCCCGAGCTTCCGTTCAATGAACTGAAGCTGCATCTGAACGGGGGCTCGCGGGCGACGCTGGCGAACCCGTCCGTGTGTGGGCTATATCATGCGGAGGCGGATTTGACCCCGTGGAGCTCGCCGTTCACGCCGGATGCGTTGACGCAGAGCACGCCGTTTGAAATCACCGGTTGTGGGGCGCCACGGTTCGCGCCATCGTTCGCAGCCGGCACCTTGTCGAATCAGGCGGGGGGCTTTAGCACGTTCCGGGTGACGTTCGGCCGGCAGGATGCCGATCAGCATCTGGGTGGGTTGACGGTGACGACGCCGCCGGGTTTGTCGGGGAACCTCTCGAACGTCCCACTTTGCCCCGAGCCGCAGGCTTCGCAGGGGACGTGTTCTGAAGCGTCGCGGATTGGGGAAGTGACGGCGGCTGCTGGTCCTGGTCCGGAACCGGTGTATACGACGGCGGGAAAGGTGTTCTTGACGGGGCCCTACCATGGTGCGCCGTTTGGTTTGACGATCGATGCGTCCGAGCACGCAGGGCCGTTTGACCTTGGTTCGGGTGCGTGTGACTGTGAAGTGGTGCGGGCGTCGGTGAGTGTCGATCCGCATACGGCGCAGTTGACGGTGTCGAGCGGTGCGTTGCCGACGATCAAGGATGGGATCCCGTTGCAGGTCAAGAGCGTGAACGTTGATATCAACCGGCCGGGGTTCATGTTCAATTCGACGAGCTGTGACCCGATGGGCATCGGCGGGACCCTGTCCTCGACGCAGGGGGCTAGCGTGCCGGTGTCGAGCCGGTTCCAGGTGACGAACTGCGCCGCGCTGGCGTTCCGGCCCGCCTTCAAGGTAACGACGTCGGGTAGGACGAGCAAACAGAATGGTGCGAGCCTGGATGTGAAGCTGGCGTTCCCGGCGGCGCCGCAGGGGTCGCAGGCGAATATCCGGAAGGTGAAAGTGGAATTGCCGAAGCAGTTGCCGTCGCGGCTGTCGACTTTGCAGCAGGCATGTTTGGCTCGGGTGTTCGAAGCGAACCCCGCGAGCTGCCCGGCGGCGTCGGTCGTGGGGTATGCGAAGGCGGTCACGCCGATCCTGCCGGTCCCGTTGACTGGCCCCGCGTACTTCGTCAGCCATGGCGGGGAAGCGTTCCCTGACCTGGTCGTGGTGCTGCAGGGTTATGGGGTCACGGTCGAGCTGGTGGGGAACACGTTCATCTCGAAAGCCGGGGTGACGTCGAGCACGTTCGCGACCGTCCCTGACGTCCCCGTCGGGAGCTTCGAGCTGTACCTGCCGCAGGGCAATTATTCGGCGCTGGCGGCGAACACGAACCTCTGCAAGGTCAAGGGCGGGCTGCGTATGCCCACGGAATTCGTGAGCCAGGGCAACACCGTGATCCGTCAGAGCACGCCGATCGCGATCACGGGCTGCCCGAAGGCGCGCAAGGCGCGTAGGGCGAGGCGGGCGCGGAGAGCCGCGCACGCGCACACCAATAGGAGGGCCGGCCGATGAGGACCGTTGCAAGGACAGTCGCAGTCGGAGTCATTGGGCTCTCCGGCGCCCTCGGTCTGGCTCCCGCGGTGGCGTCCGCCGCGTGCCCGAACGAACCGTTCCGCACCGGCCGATCCGCGTCACTGCCGGACTGCCGGGCGTATGAGCTCGTGACACCGGAAGTCTTGGCCCGGACGCAGGACTTGACGTTCAGCGGTCTCCAGCACGCGGCTCCCTCGAGCGACGGTGAACACCTTCTGCTGCTGTCGCCTTCCACCCTTGAACCCAACCCGGACGTGGCCGGCACGACCGCTGTATTCTCGCGGACTCCGCTCGGCTGGGCGATCAAGTCCGCGGTTTCTGCGGGTGCTGGTGAAGCCAATATGCAACCCCGCTTGGTCAGCCCCGATCTGTCGCAGCTTGCGTTTGTCAGCTTCGTCTCGCGGAACAACGAAGAGCTACAGCGTGCGCCGCAGAGGCTCGAAGCGGGGCCCGTGGGCGGGCCGTATCGGCTGGTGGCCGAAGTGCCGGCAGCCTCGACGTTCTTCGAAGCCGCGAACACCGGGGCGGGCGCCGTCCCAGCATTCAGCAGGGTGCTTCTGTCCTCGAGCGACGATCAGTTGCTGCCGCCCGGGCCTGAACGCTCGGCGGCGGAAGAAGCCCTACCGGGAGCCCAGAATCTCTACCAGTGGAGCGAAGGCAGGCTGTCGCTCCTCAACATGAATGCGACGGGCAAGCTGGTCAGCCCCTGCGGTGCCGCGCTAGGACATGAATCGGACGTCGGAGAAGCGCGGCATACGGTCTCGGCGGATGGCGCGATCATCTTCTTCACGACGGCACTGGCCGGGAGCGGGTGTCCGGTCCCCACGCGGCTGTGGATGCGTACCGCTGGTGGCCCGGAACCGGTCGAAGTATCGGCTCCGCAGGAAGTGGTGCTACAGCCGTCCGAACGCAGGGACGTCACGTATCTGGATGCGACCGCGGATGGCTCGGCGGTGTTCTTCACGACGAGCGAGGCGTTGACCCCGGACGCACCGCACACTGGCTCGCTCAACCTCTACGTGTACCGCACCGGGGCGCCCGCAGGGCAGCGGCTTCGGTTCATCGCAACCGGCTACCTAGCCGCATTCCAGGGAGACAGGCCGGGGCCGAACGGTCATAGTTTTGTACTCTCCGAAGACGGCTCGAGCGCTTACTACGCGGATGAAGCTGGTCGCTTCCATCGCTATGACATGGCGACCGGTGAAACCACGCCCGCCCTCCGGGTCGTGCAGTCGGCGACGGGTGAACCCATCTACACGACTCCGGACGGCGAGTACCTCGTCGTGCCGGCACTGACGGTCGAAGGCCAGCCGCAAACGGGTCACGTGCAGTTGTATCGCTACGACAATCGTGATGGGAGCGTGATCTGTGTGTCCTGTGGCGAGGGCGTCGCTAGCGCGGACATCGGGAGCGTGATCGAGCCACTGTTAGGCTTTGGCCAAGGGCCGGGCGACGCGTTTATTGCTTCGCTGGATGATGGCGTGCCTGCGCTCATCCAGGCTTCTGAAGATGGCCAGGAGGTGTTCTTCCAGACGACATCCAGGTTGGTGGCGCAGGATCGAAACCCCGTTGCGTTCGATCCATCCTCGATCGATGGGTTCTTGGGGCTGGATGTCTATGAGTGGGAGGCGGACGGCGCCGGGGCCTGTCGCGTGAGCGGAGGCTGCGTGTACCTGCTGTCCGGTGGTGAAGAAACTGGACAATCGGTGTTCCTGGGTGCCAGCAGGGACGGATCGAACGTGTTTCTCGCCACCGCCGCGCCTCTGCTGCCGTGGGCGACGCCTGAATTCACCAACATCTACGACGCGCGTGTCGACGGCGGGTTTCCGCGTCCGCCCGCGCGCGCGGAATGCTTGGCGTGCCAGGGCGTCGGCAGCCCGTCGCCGTCGTTCGCCCCAGCCGCGAGCGCGACGTTCGCCGGGGCGGGCAACCCGCCGCTGCCTTCGACCGGTGTCTCGGTAACGCCGAAACCGAAGCCGCGACCGAGGTCGCGCTGCCGGCGTAGCCTCAGGCGCAACAAGCACGGCCGCTGCGTCAGAGCCGCCCACAAGAGCGGAAGGGGGCACGCCAGATGAGGGTCTCTCATCTCCGCCGGCTTGCCCGCTCTTTCGTGCTCCCGCCTCTGTGCCTTCTTGCCGCTCTGCTTGCTCCCGCCGCTGCCGATGCCGCGTTTGAAGTAGCGCCCGATAGTTTCACCGTTGTGCCGTCGAGTACCCAGGCGGGCGCCCACGCCGATCTGACCACGAGCTTCGCGTTCACCCAGGACCAGGAAGGAGCGGTGGGATCGTTGATCCGCAACGCCGAAGTGCTGCTGCCGCTGGGTTTTGCCGGCTATCCGGTGAACATGAAGACGTGTGCGCCTCCCCAGCTGGAGCTTGAAATATGCCCGGCCGACGCGCAAATCGGGACGGTGGAAGTCGCGCTCAGGACCGCTCGCAACGAATATTCGCTATTGCTGTTTCCCCTGTACAACGTGGCCCCGTCCCCCGACGAGACGGCTGTGTACGGGTTCGTTGTCGGGCATCTGGTCTCCGGTGAGATCGTGATCTCGGTGGGCCCCGACTACAGGGTGCGCGCGAGTGCACACAACGTCGTCACCGGCGCGCTCGAACTCGTGCGTCAGTCGATAACGGTCTGGGGCGTTCCGGCGGCGGCCAGCCACGACCCCGAGCGCGGCTCCACCTTTTTGTGTGACCAGCACGGCGAACACCAGCAGTTCGTGGGCCCGCCCGAAGAGAGCTGCCAAGGTGGCGGCCGCCACAGCGAAGAACGAGCCGTCCCCTACCTCGTCAACCCGACCCAGTGCACGGCCAAGCCGCTGCGGGCGGACCTCCGCGGGGTGGAATCCTGGGGAGGCGAGACAGCCGCCCCGCAGTCAACCGGGGTCGGGCCGTTCACGGGTTGTAGCTCGTTGATCTTTCCGCCCGCGATCGCCATCCTGCCCGAAACGACCCAGGCGGTCTCCCCGACCGGCTACGAAGTGCAGCTGAAGGTTCCCCAGAGCAAAGGCGCAGAAAGCCTCGCCACCGCCGATCTGAAGGACACCGTCGTGCGGATGCCGGCGGGTGTTGTGCTCTCGCCCTCGGCGGCGACGGGGCTTGAAGCCTGCGGCGAAGCCCAGGTCGGCCTCGGCACCTCGCAGCCCGTGCAGTGCCCCGACGCGTCGAAGATCGGCACCGTCTCGCTGATCACGCCCGCGATCACCGGCGAACTGAAAGGCGCGCTCTACCTCGGCGGGCCGCCCTCCGGACCCGTGACCGCGCCGCCGTTCACCGTCTATCTGACCTTCGCCGGGCACGGCGTGCTCGTGAAGATCAAGGGCTCAGCGACGCCCGACCCCGTGACGGGGCAGGTGAGCATCGTCTTCGACAACAACCCCGAGCTGCCCTTCAGCGAACTGAGAGTCCACACCACCGGCGGCTCGAGGGCGACCCTCGCCAACCCCTCGGCCTGCGGCTCCTACCACGCGAGCGCCGACTTCACCCCCTGGAGCAGCCCGCTCACCCCGGACGCCCTCACGCAGAGCCCGTCCTTTGAAATCAGCGGCTGCGGAGCGCCGCAGTTCTCCCCCTCCTTCTCCGCCGGCACGCTCTCCAACCAGGCCGGCGGCTACTCGACCTTCCGCGTGACGTTCGGCCGCCAGGACGCCGACGGCCACCTCGCGGGGTTGACGGTCACGACGCCGCCCGGGCTGTCGGGGAACCTCTCGAACGTCCCGCTGTGCCCCGAACCGCAGGCGGCGCAGGGCACCTGCCCGGAAACCAGCCGGATCGGGGACGTGACCGCCGCCGCCGGCCCGGGTCCCGAACCCGTCTACACCACCACAGGGCGGGTGTTCCTGACCGGCCCCTACCGTGGTGCGCCGTTTGGTTTGACGATCGACGCGTCCGAGCACGCCGGGCCGTTCGATCTCGGGTCTGGGGCGTGTGACTGCGAAGTCGTCAGGGCCTCGGTGGCCGTCGACCCGCATACCGCCCAGCTGACTGTGACGAGTGACCCGCTGCCGACGGTCAAGGATGGGATCCCGCTGCAGGTCAAGACTGTGAACGTGGATGTGAACCGTCCTGGGTTCGTGTTCAACCCGACGAGCTGTGACCCGATGAGCATCAGCGGGGGGATGTCGAGCATCGAGGGGATGAGCGCCCCGGTGTCGAGCCATTTCCAGGTGACGAACTGCGCGGCGCTCGCGTTCAAGCCCGCCTTCAAGGTCACGACCACGGGCAAAACGAGCAAACAGAACGGTGCGAGCCTCGACGTCAAGCTCGCGTTCCCCAACACCCCCCAGGGCACGGAGGCGAACATCCGCAAGGTCAAAGTCGAACTCCCGAAGCAGCTACCGTCGCGGCTCACGACGCTGCAACAGGCATGCCTGGCGCGGGTCTTCGAAGCGAACCCCCCCAGCTGCCCTGCCGCGTCGGTCGTGGGGTACGCGAAGGCGCTCACGCCGATCCTGCCCGTACCGCTCACCGGCCCCGCCTATTTCGTGAGCCACGGTGGCGAAGCGTTCCCGGACCTGGTTGTCGTGCTGCAGGGTTATGGGGTCACGGTCGAGCTGGTGGGGAACACGTTCATCTCGAAGAGCGGGGTGACGTCGAGCACGTTCGCGACCGTCCCCGACGTCCCCGTCGGGAGCTTCGAGCTGTACCTGCCGCAGGGCAATTATTCGGCCTTGGCGGCGAACACGAACCTGTGCACCGTGAAGGGCGGGCTGCACATGTCGACCGAATTCGTCAGCCAGGACAACACGGTGATCCATCAGAGCACGCCGATCGCGGTGGTGGGCTGCCCGAAGGCCAGGAAGGCCCGCAAGGCGAAGAAGGCCGGCAAGGCGCGGAGGGCTCGATGATCGCTCGTATTCGTGGGCTCGTGGCCGTGGGGTGCGCGGCGACTGTGGCGGTTGTGTCGTGTGGCCTCCTGGGCGCTCTCGGTCTGGCTCCCGCGGTGGCGTCCGCCGCGTGCCCCAACGAACCGCTCCGGGCCGGCCCGTCGGCGAGCCTGCCGGACTGCCGCGCCTATGAGCTCGTCACGCCGCCGGACAAGGGGCGTACCCAGGATATGCTGTTCATAGGTGCGGAATCGGCGATCGCGTCCGCCGATGGCGAGGCGCTCGCGCTCGAGTCCCTTGTGCCCTTTGGCCCAAATCCCAGTCGCGCGGGTGCCAGAGCCGTTTTCTCGCGCACGGCCGAGGGCTGGGTTATGCGCTCCATCGAGCCGGCCGGATCGGGCGGGCTCGTCTATACATTCGGGTTCGCCGAAGAGACGCTGCTCAGCCCGGATCTCTCGCGCCTCGCGGTCCTCTCGGAAACGCAGCAGAACCTCGTCGAACGCTCGCCCGACATCAACGTGGAATCGGGACCGACCGGAGGGCCCTACGAACTCATCGCGAGCATTCCACGCGGCGAGTCCACGACCTTGTCGGGCGCGAACTCTGGCGCGCCGGGCGTGCCAGCGTTCTCACGCCTGTTCGTTGCCTCGGTTGATCATGCGCTGCTGCCGGGCAGGCCGACCGGGAGCGACGAAAGCGCTCGCGACCTCTACGAAGTCGCAGAAGGTCGTCTGCGGCTGGTCAACGCGCGGAGCGACGGCTCGCTGTTGAGCGCCTGCGGGGCGGAGCTCGGCCAGGGCCCGAACAGTGAATTCCGTGGGTCCTGGAACGCGGTGTCGGCCGACGGCTCCACGGTTTTCTTCACCAGCCCCGACCCGAGCGCCAACCGCTCTGAACCGGGCTGTGAAGAACCGACCCAATTGTACATGCGCGTCAACGGAGGCGAACCGGTGCAGGTCTCCGCGCCCCAGGGCGTCAGCCCATTGGCGATCCTCCCCGTGCGCTACAACGGCGCGAGCGTGGACGGCTCGCGCGTGTTCTTCACCACCGAAACGGAGCTGACGCCGGATGCCGTCGGTGCCGCAGGATACAAGCTGTTCGAATACGACACGCAGAGGCGGCCCGGACAGAGGCTGAAGCTCGTCGCGGCAGGCGTCCACGGGCAGACGGGGCAAGGAAGGTTCGTAGTGATCTCCGAAGACGGATCCACCGTCTACTACCTCGGAGGAAACGAAGAAGATGAGAAGATCTGGCGCTTTGACACTACGACGGGCCGGAGCACGTTCGTTGCCGACACCCTCCGCCCCATGGGGGAATATGAACACTCCTACGCTACGCCGGACGGCCGCTTTTTCCTGTTCGCCAGCGGCGGGGTCGCCGGCGAACCCCGCGGCGCGGGTCACAACGAGATGTACCGCTATGACAGCGCGGACGGGAGCGTCATGTGTGTCTCGTGCGGGCCCGGGAGCGCTCCGGCGGCGGGTGAAATGAAAGATGCGAGCAACAATACGGGGAACGTTCTCGCGACCGAAGATGAAACACCGCCATTCATCCCGATGTCGAAGGATGGGAGGTATGTCTTCTTCCAGACTACCGCGCAGCTTGTTCGGCAGGATACGAACAGCACTGAACCAGAAGGATCTACCGGCGCCCGCGAACCGGGTCGGGATGTGTATGAGTGGGAGGCGAGCGGCACAGGCGGTTGTGAACTTCCCCAGGGCTGCACGTATCTCATCTCTTCAGGTGAAGAAGTCGGGAAAGCGACGCTTATTGGCGCGAGCAGCGATGGCCGCGACGTGTTCTTCACGACGGCGTCGCGCATGGCGCCGCAGGATTTCGACGAATTCACCGACATCTACGATGCGCGTATCGGCGGTGGCTTTGCGCTGCCTGTCGCGCGGCCCGAATGCGGCAGCTGCCAGGGTCTGGGCAGCCCGCCGCCCCAGTTCAGTGTGCCAGCCACCGTGACGTTAGCGGGAGCCCGCAACCCCGCGCCGTCGAGCGGCCCGGTCCCGGGCGCCTCGACCGGCAAGCCCAAACCGAAGCGGAAGCAGAGGTGTCGACGCGGATACCGTCGCGGCCGGCGTGGCAGGTGCGTGCGGGCCGTATCGCGTAAGGCGGGCTCGCACCGATGAGCTGGATTCAACGCGTCCTCTTTGGGGCGGTGCTCGCGCTGTGGTGTGCCTGTGTCGCGCCGGGGGTGGCGGACGCCGGCTTTGCGCTGAAGCCGGGCAGCTTCGCGGTGAGATCCTCGAGCGCTCAGGCGGGCGCCCACGCGGACCTGACGATTAGCTTCGCTTTTCAGCCCAACGAAGCCGGCAGCGTCGAAGGGATCTTACGTAATCTCGAGGTCGACCTGCCCGTTGGCTTCGCCGGCTATCCGACGGCGGTGCGTACGTGCGCACCGCCGCAGCTGGAGAGCGAACACTGCCCGGTCGATGCCCAGATCGGCGTGATCGCGGTCACGCTGCGCCTCGGTCCCGGCCGCTACGACACGATCACCGTCCCGGTTTACAACATGGCGCCTCCGGCGAACGAGACCGCGGTGTTCGGATTCGTGGTCGCAAGGATCATCTCGGCCAATATCGTGGTTTCGGTTGGCCCCGACTATCGCGTGCGTGCGACGGTGGCGAACGTCGTAGCCCCCATCGGGGAAGTGGTGCGCCAGTCTTTCACGACCTGGGGTGTGCCGGCTGACCCGAGCCATAACCCCCAGCGCGGAAACACCTACCGTTGCGAAAAGTTCGAAGTCTCCGGCAGCGTAGAAGAAAGCTGTCGAGGCGGCGGCGCGAGCTCGGGGGAGAACCCGGTGCCGTTCCTAGTGAACCCGACGCAGTGCACGCACGACCCGTTGCGTGCGGATGTGACGGTCGAATCTTGGGAAAGCCCGGTCGCCTCGCATGAAACGGCCGGCGTGGGTCCGTTCACGGGCTGCGAAGGCCTGAAGTTCCAGCCGACGATCTCGGTTCTGCCCGAACAGACGCAGGCCAGCACTCCCACGGGGTACTCGGTGGACCTGCGCGTCCCCCAGACCGAAGGCGCGCATGGCCTCGCGACCGCCGATCTGAAGGACGCGGTCGTGAAGCTGCCGCAAGGGGTCGTGCTCTCGCCTGCGGCCGCGAACGGCCTCGGCTCGTGCGGCGCAGCGCAGGTGGGCCTGGGCCGGGAAACGCCGGTGGAATGTCCCGACTCGTCCAAGCTCGGCACGGTGGGGCTCATCACCCCCGCGCTAGCGGGCGAACTGAGGGGCGCGCTGTATCTTGGTGGCCCGGCGTCGGGGCCGATCACCGGACCGCCGTTCACCGTGTATCTGACGTTCGAAGGGCATGGCGTGCTCGTGAAGATCCGCGGGACGGCGACGCCAGATCCGGTAACGGGCCAGGTGACGACGATCTTCGATGAAAACCCCGAGCTCCCGTTCAGCGAACTGAAGGTGCAACTCACGGGGGGCTCGCGTGCGACCGTCGCCAACCCCAGCGCCTGCGGCTCATACCGGGCTGAAAGTGACCTCACCCCGTGGTCCTCGCCGTTCGAGGCGGACGTGCTGACCTCAAGTCCGCCGTTTGAAATCACGGGCTGCGGCACCCCGCGGTTCAGCCCGTCGTTTGCTGCGGGCGCGATCAGCAACCAGGCTGGTGGCTACAGCACGTTCCGGGTGACGTTCGGCCGCCAGGACGCGGATGGTCATCTCGCGGGGTTGTCGTTGACGACGCCTCCGGGGCTGTCGGGGAACCTTTCGAACGT
>Ga0210408_10000960_pt1 | contig 31871 bp, 28 predicted proteins | sample IncBWH4MmetaG_FD_155471 | JGI IMG/M metagenome (GOLD analysis project Ga0210408, IMG submission 155471) | Forest soil microbial communities from Barre Woods Harvard Forest LTER site, Petersham, Massachusetts, United States - Inc-BW-H-4-M | ecosystem: Environmental > Terrestrial > Soil >... | reverse complement strand
TTGACGATACGAGCGAAAACGTCGAAATGGCCGTCCAGCTTGGTATGCGTGGGGTAGTGTTTAGAGATTCTGCTGGGCTTCGAACGGAATTGACGCGAACCGGGCTCCTTGTCGATAAGATACAGGGCAGGCCGCTCTAGACTTCGTTTTCTGGCACGCGAATGCAATTCCGATAATCATGACTGACATGAATCAGAACATTCAGCCCACGGATGCGCGCGATGTCATACAACGTCTGACACAAGCGTTCGGCAAGCTGCCTCAGGTCCTAGCGGTGGTTCTCGGGGGTTCGCGTGCGGCAGCAACAAGCGACGTTGCGTCCGACTACGATCTCTACGTGTACACGGTGCGGGAAGTGCCGGTCGATTTTCGACGAACACTTTTGGGAGAGAGCGCGGAAATCGACAATCGCTTCTGGGAACCCGGCGACGAGTGGAGCGATCCATCCACTGGCACGCACATCGATATTATGTACCGTTCGCCTGAGTGGATTGAGGGGCAAATCGAGCGCATTTTATCGCGTCACGAAGCTTCGCTCGGGTATAGCACCTGTTTTTGGTACAACGTCGTTCATTCCGAAGCACTGCTTGACCCGCGAGGTTGGTATCAGGGACTGCAGAATCGTGGCCGCGTGGCGTATCCCGAAGGGCTCAGGCGTGCGGTACTGATGAAGAACTGGCCCGTGCTACGGCGAAAGCATTCATCGTATCGACACCAAATCGAAGTCGCCCTAAATCGCGGCGACATTGTGAGTGCTCAGCACCGCGTGACCGCTTTCCTGGCGAGTTTCTTTGACGTGTGGTTCGCTCTAGAACGAAAGCCGCATCCGGGTGAAAAGCGCCTCGTGTCTCATCTGTCGGAACCGTGGGGTTCACTCGTGCGAGCGCTCACCGAGGCCTCTCCCGGGACGCTGCTGAAGCACATTGATGCACTTGTGGATCGCGTCGACGCCAAGCTAATCGAAGAAGGAATCTTTGTGGCAAACGGACGAATCGAGCATGCAGCCGCATGGGTATCTGATCTCGAGAGAGCATGTGCTTTCTACCAGCGGTGGTTTGGAGCTACGATAGGTTCGCAATATGTAAGTAGCACGCGGCCATTCACATCTCGTTTTCTCGCGCTAAGTTCTGGAGCACGCCTAGAACTTATGAATTTACCTGGTGAGACCCCAAGAATGGCGCACATCGCGGTTTCGTTGGGTTCGCGCGATGCAGTAGACCGTCTAGTGGCTGCCATGCGCGCAGCCGGAGTGGCCATAGCTCGAGGTCCGAGGGTAACTGGAGACGGATACTACGAAGCGGTGGTGAGCGACACGGAAGGCAACCTCGTTGAAATCACTGCATAAGTCGATACCGACTCGGGCTCGGTAGGACTTCGGCGCGGCAACGACTCCCCAAGACAATCGCTTCATTCGGGCGGCGGGTCGCCGGTGCCGACAATAGTCGGTTAGAGGCTCTTGTTGGCGGCGAAACGGAGGCGGACGTAGTCGGCGGTCCACTTCCCCTCGGCGTCGCAGAGTTCTGGGCGCAAGGCTTCTCGGACTTCAGCGATATAGGAGGGTCGTTCGGCGGGCGACAAGGTTGAAGAGAAACTCTCGGCGAAGGTTTCCAGCCAGCCGGTGACATCACCAGGGAGCGGAGTTGGGCGGGGTATCAGCGCGATATAGTTCACGACGAATCCGCCGCGCGTCAGTTGCTGTGAATAGTCTTCGACGGTGGGGAAATACCAAGGGCTTGCGGTTTCGCCGTTGATGCCGCGGCGATTGAGGGCTTCGACTAACGCCTTCCGGATCTTGGCCACGCAACCGTGGCCGCCGAATTCGGCGACGAAACGCCCGTGCGGCTTGAGTGCACGACGCACTCCGGCGATGACCTTGGCCTGATTGCTCATCCAGTGCAGCGCCGCGTTGCTGAACACAGCGTCGAATTCGCTATCGAAATCGAGAGCTTCCCCGCTCGTCACACGGACGTCCAAGCCGAGTTTTCGTGCGGCGTCGATTTGCTGAGCGCTCGCATCGACACCGATGACATGGCATCCCATCGAGGCGAGCTTCGCGGTAAGCACGCCGTCGCCGCAGCCAAGGTCCAAGATGCGCTCGCCGGCGCGCGGCGCGAGCAGATCAACCACGGGCGCGCCAAGTTCGGCGACGAAGCGGGCGTTGCGTGCATAGCGTTCAGGATCCCAGGTTTGCGCGTGTGCCATTTTGGAGGGCCTCGCCGTGCCGCTGCAGATTATCAGCTTTTCTTGTTTTCGGCATTTGGCAATTCGGCCTTCTCGAGCGTAACTCCCGATAAGTTAGCTGTGGGAAGTGATTCCGCACTTGCCTTCGATTCTGGGCGGTTTACGAGCCATCCGGAAGTTGAGACGGACGGGCGTGGTGGAGCTACAATGAGCTTGCAAGGACGGAATACTCCGAAACAAGTAAAATCCCGTATGCCTCGCATCTCCCACGAAGAACTGCTCTCGCGCCTAACCAAAGGCAAACCCATCCCCGCCCTCCTTCTCCTGGGCGACGAACCTTTCCTCCGCGACGCCAGCCGCGCACAACTTATCGAGACCTTCGTCCCCGAAGCCGCTCGCCCCTGGGCCGTCTCGCGCTATTCGGCCGACCGCAACGAAACGCAAGACGCCCTGGAGCAAGCGCAAACACTCCCCATGCTCGCCCCGCGCCAGATTGTTTTCCTCCACGAAGTGGAAAAAATCGAAAAGCTCGGCGAGAAAAATCGCGACGCCGCCGTCGACCAGCTCGAAGCCTACCTCGATAATCCCGCGCCCTTCACCATCCTCGTCCTCGAAGCCACCGCGCTCGACCAGCGCATGAAGCTCGCGAAGCTCCTCTCCGAGAAATCCCTCGTTGTCGACGTCGGCCTGGGCGAAGACCTCCAGGCCCGCCAAGCTGCCGCCGTGCCACTAGCCCGCGCGATGGCCAAGGACCAAGGCGTGGAGTTCGAGAAAGGCGCCGCTGAAGATCTGGCTGAATTTGTAGCAGCGGATCTGATGCGCCTCAAAACCGAAATCCATAAGCTGGCAACCTACGTCGCGCAACGAAAACTAATCCGCCGCCAGGATGTCGTCGCACTGGTGATCTCCGAAAAAACCACAACAGTCTGGGAACTTGCCGACATGCTCGCCACTCGCCAAGGCAAACGCGCCCTCGAGTTTCTCGACTGCCTGCTCCGCGAAGGCGAGGAGCCCCTGCAAATGCTCGGCGCCATCACCTGGATGTACCGCAAACTAATCGAGGCCAGCGAACTCAAAGGTGTAGCCAACTGCTACCAAGCCGCCCGCGCACTAGCCATGCGCCCCGAACAAGCCGAGCTAGCCCTGCAGTCCGCCCGCAAAATCCCAAAGGCCCGCCTCCTGCAAGGCCTGCAATCCCTGCAAGCCGCCGACAGCCGCCTGAAAGGCGGCGCCGAAGATCCCCACGCTGTAATGGAATTCCTGATCTCTGACTTAGCAGCCCCGGCCGCCAAATCTGCTTCTCGCTAACAATATTTCTTGTCTCCGCGCCTATGTCCAGCCAGGTAGCTCAGAAGTGATCTTCGCTTCCTTGTTCCGAATTCCACGCGACGACGTCACCCCACCGGATCTTTCTGACGCGTCGCCTTCACTCCCGTAAGAATACCCAGCCCCAAAAGCACTGCCGCACACACTCCAATCCAGTGCGCAGGCATGTGCACCAGGTATGCGGCATAAATCAACCCACCGATCACAATTGCAAACCCAATCGAATAAAGGCCGAATGACATAGCGTCTCCTTCCCCGGTCAGCCGGGGCAGCGTCCGCTGCGCTCAAGTCGAAATCTCTTATGGCGAAGAGCTAGCTTTCTGATTCCTCACTTGCACATCGTTCACGACCTGCTTCACGTTCGGCACTCTCGCGGCCACCTGCTCGGCACGTTCACGCTTGTACTGCGAGTTCACATCTCCCGTCAACGTAACCACGGCATTCTTGACTTCGTACCTTACGTTTCCACGCATCCTGTTCAGGATCAACGCAGCGTCCAGATTCTTCTCGATTCCTTCGTCCAGATCGGAGTTCACCGCCTTGGCTTCTTTTTCCGCGCCCTTGGGAATCACGGCAATCTCGTCCGCGACCACCTGCGTGCCTGCGTGCGACTTTGCAAGCCCGTCCGCCACTGCTTTGTCGCTCTCACTCGCGACTTTTCCCCTGAGGGTTACGATGCCTTTCTTAGGATCCTGACTCACCGACACGTCTTTGAACCCTGCACGATCGAGCGATTGGCGAATCGTTCCGGAAACATCGGGCGATGCGGTTGTTCGGTAGCATCCGGCCAGGGTTGCGACGGCGAGCAGCGTGAGCACGGCTACTGACAATCTGAGTTTTTTCATATTTTCTTCCTTTATGCCGAAGAACAGTCGATACGAAGACAAAATCTCGATGAGGAGAGTGGAGCTTAGTCGTTCGAAGCAGTTACCCGCCTTACGGTTTTTCAAACACCTTTTCGACCTGACCGATTTTCTTCTGGACCTTCCCTGCTATCTTTTCGCCGATGCCCTCGCCCTCCAAGTCGGCGTCGTTGGTCAATTTGCCCACCTTTTCCTTAATCGTGCCTTTCACTTCGTGAATCCTGCCTGCAATTTCATCTTCGGTGCCTGGCATCATCATTTTCCCTTCTTTCGCAAAACGTGAAATTCGGATTGATCTGACGCCTTTGGATCGCATCGGAACACAAGGCTTGTCTATTTCTGCCGAAGCATCTTGCGGCGTATATCCGGCCAGAACTCCCGGACGATGTTATTAATGCTGGCTGCTTCCAGCTGTGCCAGATAGTTCATCGCCGTATTGTGCAAGCTGCGCTCCTCCGGTGGGTAATAAAGGTTGGATAAGCCCGCCTCCAACGCATTCCCACCAACCTCCGAGTAGTTAAAGCCGGTGCCTCCGGAATCGGTCTTGGTAACGACGATTCGCAATAACGAGTACTTTACCCGGTGAAAAAAACCTCCATGGCCAAGGGTGTAGTAACGCGGGTCCTCATGCGTTATCGCAGGGATAAATGCTTCCGTGAAGAAAGATCCGGACGCTTGATCCGCAAACGCTCGCCAATAGTACCGGCTATACCCAGCCATTCCGTTGCCCAACTCCGGATACGACCGCAAAGCCATGCTTTGCCCGGCCAACATTCCAGCCCAAACGAACGACGAATAGTCCACGCTATCCTGCAGCGCCAGCGTGTATTTTTCCCGGGTGGTGAGCGGTGGAAGCTGCGTATCGGCGCTCACCGCCGCAAAATTGGGAATGATCCAGAACATTCGCTTGGTCTGCTTGCCTTCGGAACTTTCTGGCTTTGGCTCGATGGGGATAGTGTCCGGTGCCGGAGCAACCACAGCCGTCTGCGGGCCGGCCACGGTAGCCACGTCCAGCGTTGTCGAATCTCCAGCACTTCCCGATTGCTGCGTCGGCTGCTCGGACGTACCTCCGCTCTGCTCGTCTGGAGTTGCCGTCTGCGGCCACGCAAGCGTTGGAGAGAGAACGAGAAATAGCGCCACAGCAGTAATTCCGCTTGTACGCCGGGCATAAGGCAGTCGAAACCCGTGTTGGCCACCGGGATTGTACTTCGGGCTCGCGCGTGTCATGTGTTCCACCCTTTGCAACAGCAACCATGACTATGCGCCGAGAGCGCGATAATTTCTGTTTCATACAGCACACGGACCACCGCCTCCACACGAATGACACACGAGCTCACAGTTCCTCGGCGCTTCATTAACCGTGGCTAATACGAAGATACTGGGCGGTTTGTGTACCCTTTAGAACAGACACTCAATCCCTGACGTGGTATCTCTAACACAAGGATCTTGGGTCCCTTTAGGCCTATCGCTGCTGCCACCTCGATCTCAACATGGAAGTTCCCGGCAACGCAGGGAAATTAGATTCCTCGCCGCCGGATTGTCCCAAATGCACCACTCCCTGCGACCCTCATGCGCTCTACGCTCACTTCCGTCTGGAGTCTGACCAACCGCTTCCTCGAGTGGTTTGGGAATCTTGGCTTTTTTGCGTGGCAAGTGCTGCGGGCCGCGGTGCGACGACCCTTTGAGGGTCGCGAGCTGATCCGTCAGCTCGACGAAATCGGCTCCCGATCGTTTCCGTTGGTGGCCTTGGCGGGCGCTGCCATCGGCGCTGTCCTCGCTTTGGAAAGTCGGGCCAGCTTGGTTCAATTCGGAGCCAAGGCCATGCTCCCCGCCGCCATCGTGTTCTCCATCATCCATGAAACCGGCCCTGTTGTGACCGGCCTGATTGTCAGCGGCCGCGTCGGGGCCGGCATCGGCGCGGAATTGGGCGCGATGAAGGTAACCGAGCAGATCGACGCCATGGAGGCTTCCGGCGTAAATCCTTACAAGTTCCTGGCCTTCACGCGCATTGTAGCTTGCATACTCATGCTCCCCCTATTGACACTCTCTGCCGATTTCTTCGGCGTGGTGGTCGGTTGGATAGCGAATACCTTGGTCGAGCCGATTTCCTTCCAGAAATTCATCCATCAAGGATTGGCAGGCACCAGCTTCAACGACTTTCTCGCGCCTACTCTCAGGACCGCCGTCTTTGGTCTGATCATCGGGATGATCGCGTGCTTTCAAGGAATGCGCACGCGGGGCGGTACCGCGGGTGTAGGGCTTTCGGCGACCAGTTCTGTCGTCCTATCTTCGCTCTTTGTCATTCTGGCCGACGTCATTTTGGTGAAATTCATCCTGGTGTTCTTTTCATGATGCCTGAACAAGACCTCTTGCTTGCAGCGGAGGAGAGCGGCGCCACTGCCATAGAAAGCGCCGGAAAGACTGACGCACCTGCGCTGGTTCTGCGAGGCATACATAAGTCGTTCGGTAGCCAGGTCGTCTTGAATGGGATCGATCTGACCGTGGCCAGTGGAGAAACTTTGGCCGTCCTCGGGCGCAGCGGTACCGGCAAGAGCGTGCTGCTCAAGCTGATCATCGGCCTGCAAAAGCCGGACTCCGGCTCGATTCACATTCATGGCCAGGAAATCACCGGCCTCGACATCGATGCCCTCAATGAGATCCGCAAGAAGATGGGCTTTTTGTTTCAGCACGCAGCTCTTTACGACTCCCTGACCGTAGAGCAAAACGTTGCTTTCCCATTGAAACGCCACACAAAAATGACCGCTTCGCAGCAGCGCGATCGTGTCAAAGAACTTCTGGCCGCCGTGGGCATGGAACGCGATCTCGAGAAAATGCCCGCCGATCTTTCCGGCGGCATGCAGAAGCGCGTAGGGCTGGCCCGTGCGTTAGCTCTTGAGCCGGCCATCCTCTTGCTCGATGAACCCACCGCCGGCCTCGATCCCATCACCTCCGATGAAATCGATGCGTTGATCCTCAAGTTGCAAGAGGAACACGACATGGCTTCCATCGTCGTCACCCATGACTTGCACAGCGCAAAGAGCATCGCGGACCGCATAGCGCTGCTGCACGAAGGGAATGTGCTCATCGAAGGCAGCTTCAACGACCTGGCGAAAAGCGGCGACGAATTTGTCTCGGAATTCTTGAAGCGAGATTCATAGGGAGCTTATATGTCAAGGGCGGCGAGGCTCGGAGCCTTCATCATTGCAACGCTGGGCATTCTGGCGGCGGGAATCTTCATCATCGGCAGCAAGCAGTATCTCTTCACGCCTACCTATCGCTTAAGAGCGCAGTTTGCCACCGTAGTCGGCCTGGACGAAGGCGCGGAAGTGCGCGTAGGTGGCGTGCACAGCGGCAGTGTCCGTGGTATCGAACTGCCCAGCGTGCCTTCCGGAAAAATCACCGTGCTGATGGATGTCCAGCGCTCAACGCATGACATCATCAAGCAAGACTCCGTAGCCGCAATCGAAACCGAGGGCCTGCTGGGGAACGAGTACGTCTCCATCTCTTTTGGATCTGCCCGGTCTCCAAATGTGAAGGATGACGACACGATCGCCAGCCAACCTCCGCTCGTCATCGCGGACCTCATGAGGAAGGCCGACGGAATTCTGGACACCAGTCGGCAAGCCTTGGACAACGTTACCGTCGCCGCCGCAAATCTCAGTTCCATCAGCGGCAAAATCAACGAGGGTCAGGGCACTGTCGGCGCCCTGGTCAACGACAAGAAGATCTATACTCAGCTGGATCAGACCAGCGTCGGACTGCGTGACACTGTCAATCACGCCCAAGCCGGAGTCGCCGCCTTCCAGGAAAACATGGAAGCGATGAAACAGAATGTCCTGTTGCGCGGCTTTTTCAAGAAACGTGGCTACGAAAGCTCTTCCGATCTCGCCAGGAACGAAATCATGGAGCTGCCCCGCGCGGCCCCTCTGAAAACATTCACTTTTGAAGCGAAGCAGCTTTTCGACAACGTAGATACCGCCAAACCCAAGAACCAAAAATCATTGCGCGCCGCCGGCCAATTCTTGGCCGACACGGAGTTCGGCGTCGCCGTCGTAGTCGTTTCCACAGGTTCGGCGGGAGACACACAGAAAGAGCAGGTCCTGACCCAGGCACGCGCCATGGTGGTTCGAGACTACCTCGTCGCCAATTTCTCCTTTGATGATGCGCAACTCAAGACCCTCGGGCTCGGCAAAGGGAAAAACCCGACTACGGATTCCAGTTGGGGCACCGTTGAAATTATTATTTATCCGGTGGACACGGACGCGGCGACACAAACCAGCGCTGCCAGTCCGAAGTAGATTTCAAATCATTCAGCCTCGTTGTCAGTCGCTCGCATGAATGTGAATCCTGGATGAGCCGGAGCTGCCTGCATGGAAAAAACGCCCCCTGACCACATTTCGAATAATCCCACGCAATTCAATATTGCCGCGATTGCGAAAATCGAAGAGGAAGCCTTAGACCGCCGCACACGTACCGAGCGCCAAAGCGATGCCGTGGTGAGATTCATTGGCAGTCCCAAATTCCTCCTGCTGCACGTCATTCTGGTTGCCGCGTGGAGCGCGGTGAATCTCAACTTGATTCCCGACGTGAAATCTTTCGACCCCTTTCCGTTCGGCATTCTGGCGCTTCTTGTTTCCTCTGAGAGCGTTTTCCTCACCATCTTCGTGCTGATCAGCCAGAATCGCATGGCCCGCCAGGCGGAGCGCCGCTCTCATCTCGATCTTCAGGTCGGTATGCTCGCCGAACAGGAACTCACCATGATGCTGCAGATGTTGCAAAAGCTCTGCCAACACGCGGGTGTCGACGTGAAATCGGACGCCCTTCAGGTCCAAGGATTCAGCAAGACCACCGACGTCCATAAGCTGGCCAGTGAACTCGAAGAGAAACTTCCGGACCAGTAGCCACCTCATCTTTTGTCACTGCCCAAACAAAACTGCGAAGTTGTACACAAGTGAACAGACACGTCTCTTGCGCGCGTCTAAGATTAACCTGCTGAAAAAATGTTGCGTTGGCCAGACTAATCAACCCAATCCTTTTTCTCCGTACTGTCCGCAGGTAGTTCGTAGCGTTCAGAGATTCGGACCAAGCTAAAAGTTTGCAAAGCGTCTCTGTTAGGGAGCTGGCGATGAAGCGATATTTCATAGTTGCCGTGTGTCTCTTGTTGGCGGCCGGCGCTGTTTACGCCGCCACCAAGGAACAAAAACGCCTCGAAAATTGCGGCATCGTCATGCAAGAGATCCTGAATATTCCCGACAATCTTCCCCAGCAAGTTCTCGCCAAAGCCGAGTGTGTCATCGTTTTCCCTTCCGTACTGAAGCTGGCCTTCGGAATGGGCAAAGACTACGGCCGCGGCGCCATGGTTTGCCGCACCGGCAAGGAATTCAATGGACCTTGGGGCGCCCCCGCCATGTACGCCCTCGAAGGCGATAGCCTCGGCATGCAAATCGGTGGTGAATCCACTGATCTGATTCTCTTGGTCATGAACCAGAGAGGCGTCTCTTCTATCCTGAGCAGCAAGATCAAGCTCGGTGGTGACGCCTCCGCCGCTGCAGGTCCCAAAGGCCGCGATGCTTCCGCGGACACCGATCTCTGGATGCGCGCAGAGATCCTCAGCTATTCGCGTTCGCGAGGACTGTTCGCCGGAATTTCCCTCGAAGGGTCCACATTGCGCCCAGACAACAAAGCCAACGAGCGCATCTACCATCGCAAAATCACCGCCAGAGCAATCTTGCTCGAAAATAGAGTTTCCATTCCCAGAACCGGCCGCCATCTCGTTCGCGTATTACAAGCCAACGCCCCACACAACGAATCCAAGCAGGTTGCCTCAAGGTAGGCGCTGTTTCGGCGCACCAAAAGCCGCCGCCACGCCCAGGCCGCCACATCGCGTTCATGATAAGCTCCTTCGGTCCTCATTCAGGACGCGCGACATCCACTTTCGAATTGCGCCTACGGGGAGACGCTCCCTATGAACGCGAACGTGCGGCGAATCATAGCCATCGCGTGCCTCGTCGCGGGAATCGTTGCGATCTGCTGGCACGCAGAAACTAAAGTCTCCGCCACTCCGAACTCTAAACCTACAGCGGCTCACCTCTATCACCCTGAAGCGAATTCCGCGAACTCCTGGAATCAAACCGCTGCCGCCGCTTACCTCGATCAAAGAGCAGGCTGGTGGATGGAATGGCCAAAGGCCGCGCGCGATCACGAAACATTTTGTATCTCATGTCACACCGCGGTGCCCTACGCGCTCTCCCGGCCTGCTCTCCGCAATGCGCTTGCGGAAAAAAATCCTTCCGCCAACGAACGCAGGCTCCTTGACAATGTCACCAAGCGCGTCCGCCTTTGGAAAGAAGTCGCCCCTTTCTACAGTGACGCGGATCGCGGCGCCTACAAAACCGCCGAGTCTCGCGGCACGGAATCTGTTCTCAACGCGTTGATCCTAGCCAGCAACGACGCGCAGAGCGGTCACCTTGGTAACGACACGCGCGCCGCGTTCGCTAACATGTGGGCGGAACAGCAAACCGCCGGAGATAACGCAGGCGCGTGGTCCTGGCTGCGCTTCCGCAATGAGCCCTGGGAAGCCGACGACTCCGAATTTTATGGCGCTACGCTTGCGGCTGTCGCCGCGGGCACGGCCCCGGAGCATTACATCGCCACACCCGAAATTGAAAATAATCTTAAATTATTGCGCGCCTACTTGAATCGCCACTACCCGGCTGAGACCGCCATCAACCGCGTTTCCCTCTTGTGGGCCTCGGCGAGAGTGCCCGGCCTCCTCAAACCGCAACAGCAGCACGCTATCATCAGCGAAGTGCTGAGCAAGCAACACGCAGACGGCGGCTGGAGCCTATCCTCACTGGTTGGCGAGTGGAAACGAGCGGATGGAACTCCCCAGCAGCTGGAGAGCGACGGCTACGCCACAGGCTTCATCACTTTTGTACTGCAACAGGCCGGTGTTCCCAGAGAGCATGCCCAACTCCAGCAGGGCCTGGCGTGGCTGGCGGCTAATCAAAGCAAGACAGCGGGCTCTTGGCCGGCCTACTCCTTGAACAAAAACGAAGCTCATCACATAAGCCCGGACACAGCGCGCTTCATGAACGATGCCGCCACCGCTTTCGCCGTCCTCGCCCTAACCGAGTCCGACCGGCATTAACCTCGCCCCACCAACAGCAGCGAGCAGAGCTCTAGACCTGTAACGTGTGCAGGTAAGGAACGCTGGCCCTCATCATGTCCAGGTTCATTTCGACGAAGTAATTCTTTATGCCGCCCGTTTTCGCCGCCGTGAAAATTTTCTTCCAGTCCAAACTGTCCTGCCCCACGGGCTTAATTTTCTTTTCGGAGGCCGACCACCCTTGCACGTGCATCGACATGAAGCGGCCCGGATACTTTGTGAAATATTCCGCGGCGTCGTACCCCTCGCTGATGGTCGAAACCTGAAACTGAAACTTGACCAGCTTCGGGTCGAGCAGTCCCAGCAACACGTCATACGTCCGCTTGCCATCAACCGTCGTGAGCTCGAAATCCTCATTGTGCAGCCCCTGCCGGATGCCAGCTTTAGCCGACCGCTCGCCCATTTTGTTGTATTCTTCAGCCGCCCGCTTCACATCGTCCATGGTCGGATTCTTAGGTCCCCCAAGCGTCGGCACGATCATTTGCTTCAAGCCGACCTCTTTCGCCCAGGTGATGCGGCCTTCCTGATTCTCCCGAAGTTCGGTAATCGTGAAATGCGAACTTACGCAACCAACTCCCGCATCCGCCAAAATCTTTCGCAGCTCCGCTCCCGAATATTTCGCGAGCCCGGCAAAGTTGTTATCCGCGTAACCCACCGGCGAACACAACTCAATCATCTGAAATCCGGCGCCGGCAAGCTGCTTAATCGTGCCCGGAAAGTCCTTGGCGATCATCTCTCGTACCGGCCAGGTCTGACACCCAATGGGCAGCCCCAGCGGATTGGCGCGCACCCCCGCGCCTCCCCCGGAAATAACGCCGGCCGCGGCAGAATACAGCGCCGCATTTTTCACAAACTCTCTCCTCGACATTGCGGACATTCCTCCTCCTCCTTGTGGATAATTCCTCGCACTAACCATTCTTTGCATTGAAAATGCTTTGCTACGCACTCGCTACGGTTCCCACCCGCTCCGACGTTCCGGACGAATATACTTCTGCGCGGAATCAAGGTTAACCGCTTTCATGCTCGCGCGATCCCAATTGAGCTTCTCCCCCGTACGCGTGGCCACATTCCCAAGCAGCAGACTTTCCGTGACCATCCCCGAGAATTCGAAATTCCCTCCCGGTTTCATTTTGCTTCCCTTACACGCGTCAAGCCATTCGCGTTCATTTCCCGGCGACCTCGGCAGCGTCTTTGGCGGCTGTTTGTAGCTATTCATTTTCGCTTCGGGAATAAGCCGTGGTTTCATCCCATTGAACCCGCAAAGAATCTTCCCGCGATCTCCCACGAAAAGCAGCCCTTCATCACGTTCTTCGCCCTCCACCTGGAACGGCCGGCCTTCTTCCAATTCCTCCGGCCGCGTCGGCTTGAGGCCGCCGTCATACCATGTGAATTTCACCGGCGGCATCTGTCCCCGCGCCGCAAAATCGTAGTGAATCACCGAAGCCAGCGGGTACGTCTCCTCGTAGCGCTCCGTCGAACTCGCTTCCACACTCACCGGCGCCTCGAGCTTCAATACACGAAAAATTGTGTCGAAACTGTACGAACCCATATCACCCAAAGCGCCACAACCGAAGTCGCCCCACCCGCGCCACACAAACGGCACGTACGCGCGGTTGAACGCCCGTTCCGGCGCCGGTCCGAGCCACAAATCCCAATCCAAACCATTGGGGACCGGCTCCGCTTCCTTCGGACGTTCTATCCCTTGCGGCCAATACGGACGGCTCGACCAGTTATGCACCTCGCGCACCGGCCCGATAGCCCCGCTCCATATCCACTCGCAAAGCAACCGCGTGTCCTCGGATGCCTGGTTAGCCACCGCGATTTGCGTAGCCACTCCAGTCTCCCGTGCAATTTCCGCCATTCGCCGCGCCTCATAAATCGTGTGCGTCAAAGGCTTCTGGCAAAAAACGTGTTTGCGTTTCCTCATCGCTGCTGCCGAAACCGCCGCATGCAAATTGTCCGTGGTACACACCACCACGGCATCAACATCCTTCTGTTTCTCCAGTAGTTCGCGGAAGTCACTGTAAGCCGCGCAGCCGTGATACTCGCCAGACCGCTGCTGCGTGCCATAGTACGCGTCCACGATTTTCTGGCACGGCTCGCGCCCGGCAACGCCGCTGGTCACCCGCAGCGCATGCGTCAATTGAATCGGTTCGTCCGGGCTCAGCCAATCCCACCCGCTATCCACGCCCAGCAATTTGCGCACGGAGTTGCAGAACTCATGGGTGTCCCACTGCGGATGACCCGCGCTGCCCTTATTCGCGTCGCAGACTGCCACGCCCTGCACGTCAGGCTCCTTCAGAAAGTGCAGCATCACGCGCAAACCTTGCGATCCCACGCCGATGAAAGCAATATTGACCTTATCGCTCGGCGGCACATACCCAGAACCGCCCAACACCCGCCGCGGCACAATCGAAAACCCAACGGCCGCCGTCGCCGCCTGCCTTAGGAACCTGCGTCGCGGAACCGCGCCCTCTAAGAAGTCACCAGACCCACGTTCCTTTTTCACTTCCCCTCCCTGCCCACCCGTCGCCGCCGCATAATTTCGTTTTACTGCACGCCACATTTTGCCTTGGTTTATCACACTATGGGACCTGCCCGCTACCGTTCCTAACCAAAGACCCCTTGTGCGTCCGATGCCGCTTTTTCGTTGTGGCATAATATGCCCGAAACAACGCAACGTCTCGGGGAGAGCATGCAAACCGAAGTGACGCCCGCACCCAGAACTCTTGCGCGTCGCTACTACACCGACCCGCAAGTTTTCGCAGAGGAAATGGAGCGCTTTTATACGCAGATGTGGGTCTATGCCGGCCGCGAGAGCGAAATTCCCCACCCCGGCGACTTCGTTTTGCGTGAAATCGCCGGCGAGAGCATCATCGTCACTCGCGATGCAACCGGGCGCGTGAACGCTTTTTTCAACGTTTGCCGTCACCGCGGCACGCGTATCTGCTCGCCCTCCGAAGGTCATTTCGAGGGCCGCATCCAGTGCCCGTACCACGGCTGGACCTATGCGCTCGACGGTCGCCTCTTAGGCGCAACACACATGCAGGAGGCCAATTTCTCCCGCGAGGACTATCCGCTGAACCGCGTCCACACCGATTTATGGGACGGCCATCTTTTCTTGAATCTCAGCGCCAACCCGGAATCCCTCACGGATCAACTAGGCGCGCTGCGAAATAAATTTGCCCCCTGGCGCATGCAGGATCTGCGCCTGCAAAAACGCACGGTCTACGACGTGAAAGCCAACTGGAAACTCGTCGTGCTCAATTACAACGAGTGCCTGCACTGCCCCGTCTTGCATCCGTGCTTGAATCGCCTCACCAACTATCTCGGCGCAGACAATGATTCTCCGCACGATACCTACATCGGCGGCTCCATGGGTTTCCGCGACGGCGCGCAAACCATGAGTCTCGATGGCAAGCTCCGCCGCGATTATCTTCCCGGCCTAAATGATGAGCAGCGCACGCAGGTCTACTACTACGCGATCTACCCCAATCTCCTCCTCAGCCTCCATCCCGACTACATGATGGTGCACACGTTGTGGCCAAAAGCTCCCGACCGCACCGAGGTCGTCTGCGAATGGCACTTCCATCCCAACGAAATGGCCAAGCCCGACTTTCAGTCCGCCGACGCCATCGACTTCTGGGATCTCACCAATCGCGAAGACTGGGCCATCTCCGAGCTGTCGCAAAAGGGAATCAGCTCCCGCGCCTACCAGCCCGGCCCCTACTCCACCCGCGAAGCCCTGCTCCACGCCTTCGACGAAATGGTCCTCGCCCGCGAAGCCCAATCTAAACGCAACAGAGACTGACTCCGTTCTGCGCTTTCTGATAGATTGTGACCGCTAACAGGAAGCCCGACAGGGCGGAATGAGGGACGTCCCATGCAACCCATAATCAAAACAACTTCCCGCAGAACATTTGTGAAAGCCGCAGCTTCTGGTGTCGCGGCAGCTTCCGGTTTCGCTGCTTCCCTTCTGGAGATCCCGTCTCTGCATGCCAATCCTCTGAATCTTCCGATCGGGCTGCAGCTTTACACCGTCGGCGACGAAATGGATCGCGATCTGGCTGGAACGTTAAAGGCCGTGGCGGCCGCCGGCTACAAACAGGTGGAGCTTTCTCCGCTTTCCAAAACACCGGCGAAAGACCTCAAGAAGGCGCTCGATGATGCCGGACTGAAAAATCCTTCGGGACACTACATCCTTCCCGATTTGCTCAGCAATCTTCAGGAGAAGATTGATTATGCCCATCAGTTTGGGCAAGAGTTCATGGTTGTCGCCGTGCCTTGGGTTGCCGATCCATCGCGCTTCAAGCCCGATCCGGCATCGGGACAGCTCGGACTTTTTCTTGAAGTCGTCAAGGGGCTCACGCTGGACGACTGGAAGTGGAATGCCGAGCAGTTCAATAAAATTGGCGAGCAGGTTAAAAAAGCGGGGCTGCAGCTCGCGTATCACAACCACAACTTTGAGTGGAAGTCCTTCGGCAGCGTGACCGCGTACGATGAATTTCTGCGCTTGACCGATCCGGGTCTGGTCAAACTGGAGCTGGACTGCGGCTGGGCGATTGTTGCCGGACAGGATCCGGTTACTTACCTTACGAAATATCCGCAGCGCTACAATTTGCTGCACGTCAAAGATTTCCGAAAGGGATTCACGCCGCGCACGGAATTGCAGGTGGACAAAGATGCTGGTGCGCCAGTGCCAACCGAACTCGGGCGCGGCTCGATCGACTATCACCGAATTTTCGCCGCGGCCAAGAAGGCGTCGATTCGCGCGCTATTTGTCGAACAAGAGCCTCCTTTCGCGGATATGCCGGTTCTGGAAGCGATCAAAGTGGATTACGAGTTCATGAAAAATTTCAAGTCGTAAGGCTACAAGAAAAAGTCCAAGTCGTAAGGCCCAGGGAGATACAGAATGTCCAATCGTTACTTCGGTGCTGTCGCGGTCTTGCTGCTCTTTGCGTCCATGAGTTCGGGGCAGGCCGACCAGGCTCCCGATGCGCAGAAACAGAAGACCGCGGATGCGCAAAAGAAAGATGCTCAGCAGAAGGAGAATGGCGACGATGCGATTGCCTCCCTGCTGGGCGGCCCGCCTATCGACAAAGAAGCGGCGGAACGCGGCCGGAAAATTTTTATTCCTACGTGCGCGTTCTGTCATGGCAATGATGCGCACGGAAAGAGCGGGCCTGATCTGGTGCGCTCGCCTGTGGTGCTGCACGACAACAAAGGTGATGTCCTCGGTCCGGTGCTCAAAAATGGGCGGCCGGAGCGCGGGATGCCGGCTTTCGCGACGCTTTCCCCGGAGCAGATTGCGGACATCTCGGTTTTTTTGCATTCGCGCGCGGCGGACGTCTCGAATCGCTTTGCTTACAAGATCGGCGATCTGGCTACGGGTGACGCGCAGAAGGGCGCGGCGTTTTTCAACGGTGACGGGCATTGCGCGAGCTGTCACTCCGCGACCGGCGATCTCGCGCATGTGGCCACCAAGTATCAACCGGTCGACTTGCAACGGCGCATGCTGTATCCCGCGCCGAACCTGATTGATGAATTGCTGGGACGAGCGGTGGCGCCGCCTGCGCCGACCAAAGTTACTGTTGTGCTCGCTACGGGCGAGCGGATTTCGGGAAAACTCGAGCACCAAGATGAATTCACGGTTTCCCTGACCGATCCCGCCGGCTGGTATCGCTCCTTTCCGCGCGAGAGCCTGACCTCTGTGGATGTAAAGAATCCTCGCGCCGCGCATGAAGGGCTGCTGCGGAAGTACTCCGACCAACAAATGCACGATGTTTTCACGTATCTGGAGACTTTGAAATGAAACTGTGCGTCCTCACGCTTGTGTTGTTGCTGATGCCCGTCGCTGTTTGTGCGCAGGAATTGAATGCAGACGCGCTGTTGAACCCGGGGAACGATAGCTGGCCGACGTATAACGGCGAATATTCGGGGCAGCGGCACAGTTCGTTGGGTCAGATCAACGCGTCGAATGTGGCTTCTTTGTCGTTGGCGTGGATGTATCGGGCCAGCAATTACGGAGCCGGGTTCGGTTCGGTCATCAAGTCCACGCCGCTGATGGTCAATGGCATTCTTTATTTCACCATGCCGGATAACGTGTGGGCGGTGGACGCGCGCAGCGGCCGGGAAATCTGGCATTTCAAGTATCCGCAAAATGAAGGCCTGCACATCGGCCATCGCGGCGTGGCCATGCTGGGCAGTACGATTTACACGGAAACACCGGACTGCAATCTGATTGCGTTGAACGCGAAGGATGGCAAGGAACGCTGGCGAAAGCAGATTGCGGACGTAAAGCTCGAATATTTCTGCACGATGTCGCCGCTGGTGGTGGGCAACCACCTCATCGTCGGCGTAGGCGGCGATTCGCTGGATAATCCGGGATATTTGGAATCGCGCGACCCGGAAACCGGCGAGGTGCAGTGGCATTGGAATACGGAACCGAATCCCGGCGAACCTGGCTCGGAGAGTTGGCCGGATGCGGATTCGCGAAGCCATGGCGGCGGCATGACGTGGATGACTGGAACATACGATCCGGAGTTGCGCCTGATCTACTGGGGAATCGGCAATCCGAATCCGGTGCACTCTGGCGCCGGGCGGAAGGGCGACAATTTGTGGACGTGTTCGATCGTGGCGTTGCATGTGGACACGGGAAAGCTGGCGTGGGGCTATCAAGTCTCGCCGCACGATACGCACGACTGGGACGCTACACAGACGCCGATTTTGTTTGACGCGGAGTTCAAGGGAAAGCCGCGCAAACTTGTGGCGCAGGCGAACCGCAATGGATTTTTCTTTGTGCTGGACCGGCGCAACGGCGAGCATCTGCTGACCACGCCCTTCATTGACAGCAATTGGAGTCTGGGCATCAACGCGAAGGGGCAACCCATTCCCAATCCGAAGAAAGAGCCGGCGCGCGATGGCACGCTGGTCTCGCCCAGCTCGAGTGGCGCGTCGAACTGGTTTCCTCCCAGTTTCAATCCGACGGCCGGTCTTTACTACGTGGTGGCGTCGCAGAGTTACAGCGTCTATTACTTGACCGCGGAGGGAAAAGCCGAAGGATTTGCGGGGCGCGACGATTACCTGAATTTTCCGGGGATGATCAAGGCGATCGACTACAAAACGGGAGAGATTCGCTGGACGCATGACCTGCGCGGCGTGGGCACGGGCCTGCTCACCACGGCGGGGAATTTGCTGTTTGCCGGCGACGCCTCGCAGAATATTCTGGCCATGGACTCCGCAACCGGAAAGACGCTCTGGCACACTACCGTCGCAGCCAATCAGACGAATGGCGCGATCACCTACGAACTCGATGGCAGACAGTATGTGGTGGTTGGCGCGGGTGATTCCCTGTTTGCGTTTGCGCTTCCGAGCGTGCCCCGCGCGCAGGTTGCCGTTCACTGAAGCGGCCGTCCGATCTTCCCATTTTGAAAACAAGTGGCTCATTGCTGGCGCTTTACTCATGCGAGGACGCCTTGCGAGGATCGGTTCGGGATGACACCCCTGGGGTTTTGCATAGATGTGAAAACAAGAGGCTTGCTGGAAAAGGGATTTGTAAGAATATGAAAACACAAGGGTAATAAATCGACGGCAAATGATAACGCACCCTTCGAGGCTTCCCTCGAGGCTCGGGACAAGCGGGGTTAAGAGACGCAGAGAACGCGAAGATTCGCAGAGATAACCCCACAAACTCCGGTGCGAATACGTAAATGCGGTAGATAAAGGAGTTAGGGGCGGAATCGGCGTAAAAGCGATATCTAAAAGACTTAGCTGGACGGCTAAGGGCGAACGGCGAATTCTGAGGGATCGGTGAAGATGCTGGATTGGCGGAGCAGTGCGAGATGGGCGGAGAGGTGTTGGCGAGCGCATCGTGGTTGGCGCTGGGTGCGCGCTCGGCGGGCTTGGCGGGAGGTTGTTTCTCGCTTTGCGTCGTGTCGCCTTGAAGTGGCGAGCAGGGCTTGAGTCGCAGCAGCGCTTATGTCGTGGACTACGTTACGCCGTGGGGTACGCCGGGACAACTGGTCGAAGGGACGGTTTAGGTGCAGATGGCCGAAAAAATTCGAGACCCACGCTCAACACTGGAGCATCCGGTTTAGAACTGGGTCCAGCGAGGGGCGCGTGCGAACTCCGTAGGGCCCCAGGCCCAGACGTCCATAGTTCCTTTTAGTTCGTCGTTCAAGGCTTGCTTTCCTTTTGCCAACTCTTGATCGTTCCCTTCAGGAGCGGCAATAAGTAAGATGTCTGGTCTGATGCGTCGCGCTAGCGCGGCTATATCTTGATAGTCGCTCGGTTTAAAAAGCTTCGTTGACGTCTTTACTTCCGCAATTCCAAAGCGGCCGTCCTTAACCCATGCTAGGTCTAATTCGCGCTCTACCGTAGGGTTGCCTGTATCGGGGTCGGTCATAAAGTCGACCGATGGCGAGAAGAAGAAGCAGTCATGAGCATCGTCATATAGCCGTGTGAGCGTCCTTAGCACTGGCAAAAGACCGTGTTCACTTATTCCGGCCCGGACTAACTCGTTTAGTTGATATGACCATTCTGTTTCTGCTGGCAGCGGAAACGCAACGTGGCAACCGCGGCATATGATGTTTTTTCGAATTTCCTCAACTGAATACCAGAAAGCAGAAATACAGTTTGGGCATCTTAGTTCTGCTCCCTGAAACAGGAGGCCGTCTCGCGTCAATCCTGATATGTCCCCCTTAAGATCTCTTGTCTCCATATCTTTCTCGTCGTCAGATAACGCGTCAACGTGCTCAGTGTAGAGTTCGTGAATGTTCGCGTACGGAAGCCAAATTGCCGCTTTCGAAAGTTGTTTCGCAGCGAAGAGTAATTCTTCCCTCAGCCAAACCTTTGTGGCCGCCAAATCACTGGCCTTGAAGTTTCTCAGAAGCTTCTCGATGTCGGTTTCGAGCTTTGCCATTAAGTGTTTAGAGGGCTCGGCGCGGGAGAGTCGCCGCAACAGGGACCGCCAAAAACGATGTTCGAAAAGGTAAAGCGTCTCCTTTAGACTTTGAGAAAGGGCCAAAATTCCGGAGAGATACCGGCCCTTTTCCGATCGGCGGAGTTGGAAATGGTCTTGCGTCGGTAGGTGCGAACGCTGATCTGCCGCGAGGTGATAATGAATTCGAGGTGAGAGTAAATATCTGAACAGCTTGGTTTCAGATGGGATCTCGAAATCGAGCATATTTTCTCTGGCGCCGACTTCAAAGGAAACGCGCCTGTCAACCGTGATTCGCTGTGGACGACCACCAAATAACCCAGCTATGGACGAATTTCTGGGCAGTCGCCACCATGTGGTAGCGTTGGAGTACCAAAGCTCTTGGTTTGTGTTGTATATGTGGACGTCGACCATCCAGCACTGGTCTGTGTTCTCCTCGACTTCGACTGGACACTTGAACTCAAGATGTATTTCCCTTCCTGTTGCGTAGTCAACTTGGCCGCGCGTAGCAGGGAAAGAATTGACTCGCTGCGGCTGGCCCACTTCAATGTTAGGGGCGGTAAGCTTCAGATAGCCCCCGTAGTAGAGTCTTCCCTGTATGTCTTGAACCAACTTCTTCGCGGTGGTTTCAAGCTCCTCCTCAGATGTATCGTAAGAAATCATCTTCAAAGCTTTTTGGTGGTTGTCTGAATAAACCCTGCGCCGGAGTAGCTGAACAAACTGCCTGTACGTCGCCTCATTATCAAGCGTGGCGCGAGTTAGCCAGATCTGGTTAATCCCGGCTCGTGTCGGAATGCTTCGGCCGGTCACTAATCCATCATTCCAGTAAGCGAGAAGGTTCCAGGGGCTCTCGCCATAATAGATGGGCAAATGATGGCGCGACGATTCACCCGATGTCCTGGCGAGGGGTGCGTCAGCGCAGGCGTGAATTGGCCATGCTAGGTTCATTTGTTTTGAAAAAAGTTCGAGTAAGTCGTGATCTTCTATGGAGGCTGGGCGGCAACCTGGAACGCCGTGATTCTGGATTGCAAAGAAATTCGCGGAGGTGTATCCGAAATTCCACATAAAGAACCGGCTTAGAGCTTGGCGTTGTGGGATCTCTAGCTGAAGCAAGCAGGGTTCTGGTTGCCTGAAATGAAGGGGTATGCGTTCCCGAAGGTTGACGAGGAAACGTCGGAGACCGGCCTGCTCTAACAGTTGCACAGAATAGCTGCGCGAGTCGAGGGGTTCCCGAGCCACATGACGATAGATGAAGGTAGGTAAGTAGCGGTGATGGATTTCCTCGAGTATAGAGTCGCTCACGTCACCGTAGAAATAGAAAACGTCTGGGTCCGCAACATCTAGTAGTGGGTAAAACGTGTTCGGGACGGAGCCGCCAACGAGCGGCAGAATTGGATTGTGGCGGCCTCCCCATGAGCCCAAATTAAAATCGAGAATCGAGTCGAGTATTTCAGTTGCCACTGACTGGTTGAGGTCCACGAGGAAGGCGATACGACGGGGCCGGTGCTGTGTGTGAATAGCGAAAGCTTTATCTGTCACGCGCACAAGTATACCGAAGAGCACGATAAGGAGTGGCTGTGCCCGAGCAAAAAGCAGGTCCCTCACGCGGCTCGCAAGATGCGCGAGCGGTTCGGGATGACCAGCGACTTCGATTAGCGTTCGTGGCGTTGACCGAGGCAGGTCTATCATGTTGCCCAAGGTCCCTCCACTACGCGACCCGGCACCCGTCGTTTATTAGCAAAGGGCGGGTGCAAGAAAAAGCCGGGTCGCTTCGGTCGGGATGACACTTTTAAGATGAAGATTGTGATTGAGCGGATTACGGCGGCGAAGCTGTTGGTGTTCAAGGAGGTGCGGCTGCGGGCGCTGCGGGATGCGCCGCACGCATTTGGGTCGACGTATGCCAAGGAGGCGGAGTTTACGGACGCGGAGTGGATGCGGCGTGCCGAACGCTGGAATGGCGAGAGCGGGATTGGGTTCGTGGCGATGGAGGAGGATACGCCGTGCGGAATCGCCGGGGCATTGCTGGATGAGAAGGATGCGACGCGCGCGCAACTGCTCGCGATGTGGACGGCTCCGACACACCGGCAGCGAGGTATCGGGCGGTCATTGGTGGACGAGGTTCACGCGTGGGCGCGAGGCCGCGGCGCGCGTGTCTTGCAGTTGATGGTGACGAGCAACAACGAACCAGCGATGCGCTTCTACGAACGGCTGGGGTTCACGCGAACGGGGCGGACGGAGCCTTATCCGAATGATCCTGCGGTGATCGAGTACGAGATGGCGCGGGCGATTGTGGGCATGGCCGTGTCCTGATGTTGGAAGAGCGCTCGCGTTGCTCGCTAGCTGGGCTAAAGCCCAGCCTCTACAAATAATTAAAGGCGAATCGTAATGTCGGACCTAAAGGTCCGACCCCCTACTTCGGCTTTTTTGTCACGAGCCGCGACGGGTATGGGACCGTAGGCGATTTCGCGAGGCCGCCAAGCCGAGAAGTCCAGTGCCAAGCAAGAGTAAGGTGGCGGGCTCCGGCGTGATCGTTTGGGCCGATGAAACTGATACGGCATCCAGGCCCATATCTTGGAACACATCGGCGGAGAAATCGACAACCGCGCTGGTACCGGTGGCTACGAATGTCTCGCTCTCGTTCGTCCAGCCATTCCAGTAATTGGTGCTGGAGTTGGGAGGAGTGTAGGACTGCGGCCCAGTTGAGGAGCCCGACGTAAAGGAAACCATCATGGTCTGGGAAATGTTGGTTGTTTCCGTCGAGATCATGAACTTGAGCACGTACGACTGACCTGGAATCAAGCCGGAAATGGTGGTTGACCAGTCGGCGGCGCCGGTTGCGCCAAATCCGCCGCCCAGGGTGACAAACTGTTCCTCAGTTGTGTTGCCATCCCCGGTGGTGATGATGGAACCGCCAGGATCGCTGTACCCCATGCGCCAAATCAAGGCGTCACCAGCCACGCCGTTCTTGACCCATCCAGGTACGTCCAATGGGTTGGAGCTACTGCAACATGCAATTGTGACCGCCTCGAAGTCGCCGTTGATTATTGTTTGTGCGGATGATTCAGGGCCGAAGAGCAGGGCTAAGATTATGACGGGGAAGGTTCTTATCGCGAACCGAATCGTGCTTGGCATAATGACCTCCGGGACTGACGAAGTTTGCCGAGTTTCCGGGGGGGCCGCCGAGGAGTAGGAAATACTGCTGACGTAGAGAGCAAGCTGCCTTCCAGACGACCCTGTGTGGAAAACAAAGCATTTACGGTCTGACGAGGGAAAAATCCCGCGCATTCGGCAGTACTTGAGTGCCCTAAATGTGCATTCCCTTGCACAGCTTCGCCACCCGGCTGCCTTTTCAAGCAGCAAAGAATTCCACCAAAACCGGGGCGAGGACTTTGAAGGATAAACTCGCCGCTACACTCCTAACCAACTGCGTAAGTCGGCTCGCGAATCGGGTTGCATCCGACGGGCTTTGGGGTAAAGTGGGTTTACCCCTTCCTTGCAGCCGTCTGCTGTCCGTGTGTTTGCTCTTCCCCCTCCGTGCGGGCCAGAGGGATAAGCCGTCTGTGATTCGAGATACAAGCGCGTCGCAACGGCGGGTCGCGCTTCGAGCGCTTTCCGGAGCTAAATGGAATTCGCTCCGACGGGTGGCGCGCGCGCGAAGAACTGTCAGGACACAATGGTGACCAAATCCAGCGCGATCGGCGACGTTTTGGTGAAGGCGGGAGTCATAGACGCTTCCGGGCTGAGCCGTGGCGTGGAGGTTCAAGCGAAGGACAATGTTTCTCTCGGCAGGGCGCTGGCCCACCTGGGGCTGGCCGATGAAAACGCAGTGTCGGCCGCCATCGCGCAGGCACTGCGGCTCGAGTGTTTAGGCGCGGAACTGCCCGAAATCGCAGCGGAGATGGAAGCTCTTCTGCCCATGAAATTCTGCCAGAAGCACTTTGTAGTGCCTTTGAATCTGAAGGGCAATTCGCTGCGACTGGGCATGGCGGACCCGCTGGACTATTCCACGATCCAAGACGTCAGGTTCCGAAGCAGCAAAGAGGTGGTCCCGGTAGTAGCCAGCCAGACTTCGATCCTAGCGCTGCTGAACAGGTTTCCTACGGAGGTCGTGGAAGCTGAGGATACTTACGAAAGTTTGACGGGCGCCATTCCCGAGGGTGAAGTAGTAGCGATGGGTGACGCGGAAGAAGTTATCGATGCAGCGAAACTTGCGAAGGATACGAAACTCGCTCCAGTGATACGGCTGGTGAATCTGGTGTTGAGCGGCGCCGCCAAGGCGGGAGCCAGCGACATTCACGTGGAACCGAAGGAAAGAACGTTGTTGATTCGCCAGCGAGTGGACGGGCTCCTCCACGATGTCTTCCGAATTCCCAAGCATCTTCAAGATGCCACGATCTCGCGTCTCAAGATTATTTCCGGGATGGATATCTCGGACCGGCGGCGCCCGCAAGACGTCCGGAGCCAGTTGCGTTTTGAGGGGAAGCGAATTGATCTGCGCGTGTCTACTTTGCCCACGCAATACGGAGAAAAGGTGGTCATCCGCCTCCTGGATCAGAAACGTGCGCAGATGACGATGGACCAATTGGACCTTACTGCCGAGAACCTGCGAGTGCTGCAATCGTTGCTGTTGCGGCCACAGGGGATGATCCTGGTCACCGGACCGACCGGCAGCGGAAAAAGTTCAACGCTATACACTTCGCTAAACTCGGTGAAGTCAGCCACGAATAACATCATTACCATCGAGGACCCCATTGAATATCAGCTCGATGGCGTGAACCAGGTGCAAATCAACACCAAGGCCGGGGTGACCTTCGCAGGGGGCCTGCGATCCATTTTGCGGCAAGATCCCAACATAATTTTTGTGGGCGAGATTCGCGACCAAGAAACGGCGGACATCGCTTTGCAGGCGTCGCAGACAGGCCACTTGTTATTGAGCACGCTGCACACCAATGATGCACCAGCCACGGTGACGCGACTCCTCGATTTGGGGGTCGAACCCTTTCTTGTTGCTTCGGCGCTGATTGGGATTCTGGCGCAGCGTCTAGTGCGCCGGACGTGTCTCCTGTGCGCAGTGCCGCAAGCTCCTAGCGCCGAAGTCGTGGAAAAACTCGGCGGCCTCGCGCGACTGCCGGCTGAGGCCAAATGGCTCGCCGGACGCGGCTGCGAAAAGTGCGAGCAATCGGGTTTCAAAGGACGCCTGGCGATCCATGAGTTGCTGGTGGTGAACGATGAGCTGCGCGAGCTCATAAGCCGCCGGGCGTCGGAACACGAAATTCGAAGAGCGGCGCGGGCCGCCGGCATGCGAACGCTGATCGAGGACGGAATTGCGAAGGCTGCTCAGGGTTTGACGACGCTGGAAGCAGTTCTGAAAGTGGTAAAGCGGGATGACGCGGCTTTGAATGATGAGACCGAGGATGCTCCTCCGCTGCTCGATGCCTCGACTTCCAGAGAGAAAACGCCCGAAACAGCGGATAAGGCAGCTCCGCCGGCAGCGGGAATCCAGCGAGTGGACGGGCTCAAGAAAAAGGAGCGCGTACTGATCGTCGAAGACGATCGCACGATCACCGCCGTGGTGAAATATTTCCTGGAGCTCGAAGGGTTTGAGGTTGTCCTTGCCGAGAACGGTTCCGTCGGGTTAGAGGCAGCGAAGCGCGAACTACCTCAGATAATTGTGACCGACTGCAACATGCCGATCATGGATGGGGTGACGATGGTAAAAGCACTGCGTGTCGACGCGCGGACGCAGGATATCGCCATCCTTATGCTGACTTCCGGAGAAAGTGTCGAGGATGAGACGCGAGCCTTGGCTGCGGGCGCCGACGATTACATTCTCAAGCCGGTAGAACCTCGCCGCCTCGTAGCGCGCATCAAGACTCTGTTAGCTCGCTCCAAGCGAGGGCACCTCACGGACGCGAAATAAGAACAACATAACCGAACTCGTAGAGAAGAAAGCCCTTCTGGTGGGCGTCGTTGCGATCGGTTGAAACTGTGCACTGACGTGAAGCGTGGAAGAAAAGTAGATTCCTCGGCAAAAACCGCCTTCGGAATGACACGTTTAGTGGAGCAGGGGAGGCAGGAGCTTGTCGAGGTCGGCGTCGGAGAGGGGCGGGAGCTTTACGTTGCGGACCAGGGTCCAACGCTCTATGTGGGTGAGGCTGGCGTTTGGCTCGACTTTGGTCATGGGGCCTAGGGTCTCCATTTCCAGGAAATCGGCGTTGGTGAAAGTCTCGAAGGAGCAACCGAAGTCGGGGTAGGTCTTGGCGGGGTCGGCTTGATAGCGTTTGAGGAAGAGGTCGTCGTGGACGAGGTAGGCGGCCCAGGTGTTGGCGTTGAAGAGGCCGAGTTTCTGGGGATCGGGATTAGCGGGATCCTGACGAAGCGCGAGATATTTTTTGGTGAAGAGCCAGCGCTTGTCGGAGAGGTCGGAATAGGCCCACATGACTAGAGGATTGGTGGCGGCGAGGACTTCGGGATGCTTGCCGCGCGGGGGGAATCCGGTGATGGCGACGCCGCCAGGAGTCATCATGGTCAGGGCCCAGACGGAAAACTCGAGCGGAAAGAGGCCGCGATTGTAGATGCGGTGGGTGACGGTGACGTCGCTGCCTTCGGGGGCGAGCGCGATTTCCATCTCCTTTTGCAGGCCGGTGAGCGGCTCGACCGGTTCGCGCGCGACTAGCCCTTGCGGGGTGATTTGGATTTGCACGGTAACGTTGTCTGGCGCCCAGGTGGCAATGGGATCTTCCGGCGCTTTCCAAAGGCGATGGCCGCCGCGGAGCTGAAATTTTTGCTCGCCGCTCTTGCCGAGTTGGTCGGAGAATTCCTTGAAGAAATTTTGGCCGCCGACGAAAGCGTAGCGCATGATGCGCGGGCCGACGTCGCTGGTGACGATCAACTCGACGGTGCCGTTGCTGACGAGGTAACAGTTGGGCCAGCCTTGCCAGGCGACCTTCTCGACCTTGACGGCGGCGCTGGCTGTCGAAGCAAAGAGGATGATGGCTACGAACTGTGCGACGGACCGAAGCGCCAATTTCATCCAGCACTCGCAAGTAGATTTTTCATTGTTTGGGAGAGTCGTTGAGCTTTTGCAATTGTGCCAACTGCTCGCGGACGTGATCAGCGTCTTGGGCTTGCGGAACTAGGGCCAAGTAGTTTTCCATCTGGGCGATGGCCATGCCGTATTGGCTTTTTGCGGCGAAGATTTCCGCGAGCAAAAGATGGAGCTGCGGAAAATGCGTGCGCAAGTCCAAGTGTTCCGCCTGGAGGCCACTCCTTTCGGCGTCGGCGACTTTGTGGAGCTTGTAATTGGCCATAGCGTTATAGAAATAAGCATCGCCCAAATTTATGGGATCGAGATCGAGAATGTAATTAACGACGGCGGCGCGATTCAAGGGGTCGAGGCCAAGAATGTGATTGGTAAGATCAAGAACTTCGGCCCAATTCTGTGTTTCGTAGGCCAGGGACGCGAGCCCGAGATATGGTGGCAGGTACTTGGTATCGATCGTAGTGGCTTGGGTGAAGGCTTTGCGAGCGGCGTCGGGCTGATTTTCTTTCTGCAAGACGGCGCCTAATTGAAACCAGGCGTTCGCGGAATCGGGGTAAATCTTCACGGCCGCTTCAAAATATTTTTGTGCGTCGGCGAGTTTGGCTTTCTTCTCGGCCTCGATGCCTTTCTCGTACGCTCTCCTGGCCTCTTTCGGAGCTTTATAGGGGATGGCACTGACCGTGGAGCCATCTACTTTTGTGACTCTGTTGACGGTAATGACGCCGACGTCAACGTTTTCGCCGGAATCGAGGCCCAGAAGGTGCACGGTGCGAGGGCGAAACCCAAATGCGGAGGCGCGTAGCTCACACTGTATCAACTCGCGGTGCGGAATTCCCATGGATGAATCCTTGCTAGGCGTGCCAAATGGCAAAGTGGAGTCAGCGCTAGCTTCGGGAAAGGAATCGATTCGCGATCCCAATTGCATGCTGAAATCGCCGTGGGAAGATGCGTAGACTTGTTGACGCGTTCGGTTGTTGCAGACGCGCTCAACCAACATGTCGGTGGGAACGACGGAGCCGTCGTGAATAGCAACGCGTCCGCGGAGGAACATCACAAGATCGTCTCGGGATTGAGTCGGATCCATAGTGGGGGAGGAGATGGGACCGGGACGGCTGGAGGGCGTGGAAGTCGGAGGCTGAGGCGCGGGAGCTGGAGCCGGACCCGGTGGCTTCTGCGCCAGAGTGACTGGCACAAGGAGCGCCGCTGCGATTGTTACTAGAAAGAAGCTGCGTGCGCGGTGGCTCATAGATGGATACCTAGCGCCGGAAGCAGGAGACGCCTAAAAGCGTAGGGCGCATGTGAGTGCAAGTCAAGCTCCAGGCGCGAATATCGGCGTGGGTTGCGTGTTGCGGTCGCGTCACCGGACTGCCCCTGGAGGCGTGCCGGCGCGCTGGTCATCCCGTTGCGACCTCTCAGGCATTAGCTTCCGATGCCGACCCTGCCGCCTCCGTCTTTTCCGTGCCTCGTGCCGCTTCAATCTTCAGTCCCTTGTTCATATCGAATCGCTGCTTGCGATCCAAACTCTTCACAAACTCGCGCGTGGCTTTCCCAATCGCTCCCGCAATGTTTGAAGCATCGACCTTGATCGTGCGGCTTTCATTGCTTCCGCTGCGATCTTCATAACTCAGCGTGACGTTGTACGTATTCATGTGCACTCTCCCCCATGTTTGATGCCACAGCTGTTGTCCGGTAGAACGTTCAAGCGTAACCGCCTAGCGTGATTCAGGCAAGGTGAGACCCTCACACCCCCCCGGCAACGCAGATGGTTGTGAAAACAAAGGGCTTGCGAATAGAGCAGTTCGTAACGGTATGAAAACAAAGGACGGATAAAAACGAAGGCGAACGATAACGCGGAGACGCAGAGGGCGCGGAGGCGACGCCGAGGGGCACCCCCACCCCGGGTGTTTTGCAAAAAGAGGCTGCAAACTATTGAAAACAAACGAGGCGAGCGCTGAAAAGAGCGCAAAGAGAGAAAAAGAGCGCGCAAGCTTATGAGAATACGGGAGTTCCTACGAACGCACGGAGCGCACTGCGAAGAATTTGGCCGAAACGGAGGGAAGGCGAGGTTCAAGCGTGATGAGAAATCAACAGAGGTCGTTGGCGAATGCATTGTGTTTGGCGCTGCGTTCTCGGTCGGTGGGCTTAGCGGGAGATTGTTTCTCGCTTGGCCAATCTTATCTTGACTCGGGTCGCCTCGAAGGGGCGAGCAGTGGAACCGCGGTAGCGCTTATGTCATTCACTACGTTACAGCATGGGGTACGCCAGGACAACTGGTCGGAGGGACGGTTTAGGTGCAGGTGGCCGAGAGAAAATTCAAAGTCCGGACGCTTCAAGCATGGGCACCCTCTATGAGGACTGGCACCAGGAATTATTTCTGGTGGCCGACGTTGTGGTAGTCGGTCCATTTATTGACCGCAAGTATATTTGTCGGCACCAATATGACGGACGAACGACAACCTCCGGCTTGCCCGTGATCCCTGACACGATCGCCCGTGGCATCTTTTGTTTGTCCTCACGGACAAGTACACCGTAGCAGCCAAATCGTGCCGCGTTTACCGGGGACAATTCTCAAGGACTAAGTTCTTACGGTGCGATCTCGCGCGGCCAAGGGACTTCTATGGAAATGGCGTTATACTGCTGGACCGCCTTGGCTCCGGGCATCAAGGCAGCAAAGCGGAGGTGGCCATGCTGCGAGGTCCCGTTATGTTGCTGACGCTCTGCTTGATGAGCGGAGTCGCGGGAGTTGCAGGGGCCCAGTCGCACGACGATAGTCGGCTTGCTCCGGAAGAGCGGGCCTACGTTGCTTCAAAGATCTACTCGCTTATACCCGTTTTCTTTGCGCACGGGGAAGGCGCGCCTAACCTTGATCTGGATGCGGCGTACAAGCAGTATTTGGCGCAGGCGCTCGCCACGGACGGGCGTCGCGAGTTCGATTTGGCAACTTTGGAATTCGTGGCCAAGCTCGCCAACGGCCATACGGACTTTTGGGATCCCTGGATCATCGACCGCTACGGCCAGTTGCAGCTCTTTGACGCACATTACTTCGATGGGCAATGGGTAGTCACACGGAGTTCGCTTCCCGGTCTCAAGCCGGGCGACATCATTGTGTCCATCGACGGTCAGCCCTTTGAGCAGTTCTTTGCCGATAATCGGAAGTACCTAAGTGGGTCGAGCGAGTCTCAGCAGCGAAGACGACTTTTCTCTTCAAACTCTCCTCTTCCCCGGAGGTTCTCCATCCAATTAGCCGAGGGCAGGAGCATCAGAGTGGAGCCGAAAGCCCCCACTGCGGCCGCGAAGAAGGAGCCGCCAGAGACCACTGAGAGCCGTTGGATTCATGAGGGTGTGCTGGCCTACATAAAGATCCCCTCTTTCGACGAACCTGAACTTCAGAAGAGCGCGATCGAATTCCTTCGAAAATTCCAGAATGCGAAGACTCTGATCATTGATGTGAGAGGAAACGTCGGCGGAGGCACGCCGAGCGACCTGATACGTAGTTTGATGGATCGGCCGTGGCGTCATTGGATAGAGACGACGCCATCCAATCTCGTCGCGATGAGAGTCGAAATGAACAATGACCCCGCCTTTCATCTGGACTACCGCTTCGAATACCCGTCCGAGAAACCAGAGAAGCCGATTTATTCCGGCAAGCTTTTCATCCTCGTCGACGACGATTGCACTTCCGCTTGCGAAGACTTCGCAATGCCCTTCAAGGACAACGGACGTGCCACGATCATAGGCGAGTCGACTTTCGGATCTTCTGGGCAGCCTTATGTTCAGAGATTCGAAAATGGCATGATTTTCCGTATCAGCACGAAACGTGAATATTTCCCAAACGGATCCGAATTCGAAGGTCGAGGAATCCGGCCGAATGTCGAGGTCCACCCGCGAGCGGAAGACTTGCGATCAGGCAAAGACGTGATCTTCCAAAAAGCGGTAATGCTTGCATCGCAGGACTAAAGTGTTTGTGCCAACACAAAACTATGCAGTACCCGCCCTACGTCGTATCTGGAATCTCTCCGCTAAATCACTGCAGTGGAGTCGAAGAGTCGGTTTACCGGATAAGTCTAAGGAGTGCCCGCACACCGCCAATCGCGAGTCGCCCCTCCAAGAGTCGCGAAGGCTTTGGCAATCCCCTCCGATCGCCTATCTAGAGAGATGCCACAGGTAATACAGTTCGCTCCAGCACGTTCTGAGCGTATCGTAGCAACCCTTCCTTTACCCGATTAGGTAAGAGTAGCCCGTGACTCGGGCGCAATCGCAAAAATAACGAATCTGTCGTCTCGGGCAAATACAGCGCAGTTACAGTTTCCCCGCCCGGTTCCTGGTAGAGGCCAATCACATTTCCTCCGGCCG
>Ga0210408_10000959_pt1 | contig 31886 bp, 31 predicted proteins | sample IncBWH4MmetaG_FD_155471 | JGI IMG/M metagenome (GOLD analysis project Ga0210408, IMG submission 155471) | Forest soil microbial communities from Barre Woods Harvard Forest LTER site, Petersham, Massachusetts, United States - Inc-BW-H-4-M | ecosystem: Environmental > Terrestrial > Soil >... | reverse complement strand
GTACGAGATCGCCGGGGTTTATGCGTTCCGGAATCAGTCCGACGAAGCCTTCGAGTGGCTCGACCGAGCTTATGTCCAACGTAATGCCGGTCTCATCGAAACCAAAGTAGATCCCCTGCTGAAGAGCCTGCACCACGACCCGCGATTCGCATCGCAGTTGAAGAAGCTCAATTTCCCAATCTGAAATGTGTACTCCCCCAGTTTGGCGACTGAGCCGAAGGTCGGAATACCGACAGCGCCGGGAGGCCGGTATTGGGACTCTAGTCTGACGATTTTCCTTGCTGCTTCGATCGACAACTGATTCTGAATCAGCCGCTCGGCTATGGTCGGCACCCGGATTAACTGCGTTTTCGACTGATTGATAGTCAATCGTCGAGGTCACGGATCCCATGATTTCCGATCCTTTTGTTAAACAGAGAGTAGACGTTTCTCCCCTAACCTATTGATCTGGCGTCCCCGACGGGATTTGAACCCGTGTTACCGCCGTGAAAGTCGTCCTAGAGTTCGTAACGGTAATAAACTAGTTGACACACATGTGCGCTTATGGTATCGTTTTCTACATGGTTGCCACGAAAGCACTTCCCGAGCCGAAAAGCCTGCAAGAGGCCATTGTCTACTTTTCCGATCCTGACCGCTGCTTTGACTATGCCAAGAAACTGCGCTGGCCGGACGGCAACGTCGCGTGTCCGCGTTGTGAAGCGGCGAAGAACTCTTTCGTTAAGACGCGCAAGCTTTGGTTCTGCTACGCCTGCAAGCGGCAGTTCACGATCAAGGTCAAGACGATCATGGAAGACTCGCCTATCGGCCTTGATAAGTGGATGACGGCATTCTGGCTGCTTGCCAATGCGAAGAATGGAATCAGCTCTCATGAACTTGGCCGTGCTCTGAAAGTGACGCAAACGACGGCATGGTTCATGCTTCAGCGAATCCGCGAAGTCATGAAGAAGCACGCCTTCGATACGCGCAAGATCGGCGGCGAGGGCAGCACTCTTGAGGCTGACGAAACCTTTGTCGGCGGCGTCACGAAGAACATGCACAAGGCACAGCGCATCAAAGCTGAAGGCAAAGGCCCGTATAAAAACAAAACCATCGTGCAAGGCATCCTTGACCGGAATCTCCGCAAGGTCCGCGCCACGGTTGTGCCGAACGTCACGCGCGAGACATTGCAGAATCAGATTCTCAAGAACGTTAAGTTCGGGAGCACGGTGTACACGGACAACGCGGTCGCCTACGACAACGGGATGCAGCGCCGATTCGTGCATGACGTGGTGAACAAGACTGAGAGCTACGTTCGTGGGCAAGTCCACGTTAACGGGATGGAGAACTTCTGGGCACTTCTCAAGCGATCCCTGCGCGGTACCTACGTTGCTGTCGAACCTTTTCATCTCGCACGCTACGTTGACGAACAAGTGTTCCGCTACAACCACCGCAAGAACGGTGACCGCAAGCTAAACGATGCTGACCGCTTCGCCGCCGTGATGTCCGAAGTCCTTGGCCGTCGCCTCACCTACAGCGATCTAACGGGCAAGAGCGAATCGCCACATCACGCGCCGACAGGGGCGGGGGAAACGCCAGTCCCGTTCTAGTCCCTGTCGGATTTCTTCGGTTTCTTTACAGAGGCGGACTTCTTAGTCTGCCTCTTTTTCTTTTTCGCCGGAGCCTGTAGAATCGCGGTCGCTAGCTGCTTAAAGCTCTCCAGTGCTTCCGGCCCTTCCCTGTATTCGGGTTGCTTCATGTGTCGAGTCTATACCCCGCAAAATAAGATACTTGACGCACTAAGGTAAAACACCATGAATTACGAGAACGACGCCACAGGCGATCATCATCCATCCGAGGACGATACCCGCGAACTTGATCGACTTCATGCGGAGCTTGGTGATAACGAATCCGACAATGGTAAGGCTCCCACCGATAGTCAAAAAAAACAATCTGTCCTCGTAAGAACTCTGCACTTCCTCTGGCGACGGAGAATCTTCTGGCACAATAGGGACACCAGGGAGCTTATTGAAATCGTCCTCGCTGCCGGTATTTTTCTTGCCGCCGCTACACAAGCGTATATCTACTGGAAACAAACAGAAATTATGAAAGCCACTCTTGGGCAAAATGAAAGAGCGACCAACTTGAGTATGGGGCAATTGGCTATCGCTAATCGAAATGCTGCGAGCGCTGAAAGTGGAGGAAAGGATACTCATGAATTGGCCGTTCAAGCCAAGAATCAGTCGAACGCTATGCAGGCATCCGTCAATACCGCCATCAAAGCAATGACTCTCGCCGACCGACCATGGATAGGAATGGTCGGTCTTACTCCCATTCAGCCTGACCTGCTGCACGACTGTCCCGTCCCCTTGTATATTGTCACGGTCATCAATGTGGGACATAGTCCTGCCCTGAACATGACCACTGAAATGGAAGAACGCTTCTTTGACTATGCCAAGTTTCCCGATAGTCCGCCCTACATCAAAGAAGACCCTACGCAGGCGGATAGGATTACTCTCGTTCCGGGGCTCCCACGGCATAACCAGGGAGGGGCGTGCAATTCGATTATGGACGTAGATGCTCGACAGTTGAATGACATAACCAGTCGGAGATGGCTGTATATTTACGGGCGGCTGCTCTATGACGATCAGGCCGGGAAGCATCACCACACTTATTTTTGCTCGTACTACATTGCGGCGAATCGGCAACTTGCTGCCTGCCACAATTACAACGATGCAGACTAGCCCTGTCACGGCAATCAAAAGTAGAGCTATCGCCGCCGACCAGTGCGAAGTTTTCGCTTTGGACGACTTGGCTCTAGGAGTTTGCGCTTCAGCCACTCCACCACTACCGGAGCCACTACCTTGTCCAAGAGCCAGCCAACGACGAATACGACCGCAACTATATAAGCCGAATGAAGATGCCCCACGTTGAGCACATTCTACATGTGCGTCAACTAGGTTAATACCTTCGTAACTGATTGAAATTAAACGGTACGGATAGCGCTCTAGGGCACTTATCGGACTGTGGAGACGGGTTATCGGACTGTTAACGGACTGTGATGGCCAGGTGCTAAGGAGCCTGAAAATCATGGACCCAACGCTTCTTTCCCTGCTGGATTCGATCCCGCAGAAATCACCTCGCTCCAAACTCGAATCTCACCGCGAACTGATTCGCCAGTTGCGCCGCAAAGGTTGCACATATCGTGACATCGTTCGCATCCTTCACGATCGTGCCGGCCTCGACGTGGCAGTCAGCACGATTCATTCCTTCATCAAGGTTCGGGCGAAGCACAAAAAGCAAGTGCAGTACGAACTGCCGCCGCTCGAACCACAATCGTCCGGTAGCAGCCGCAAGAGCCCAGACGACATTGCCTCCCGAATTGCGGCGCTCAAAGCAAAACCAGTCGAGCAAAAGGCAAAACCCAAACACTTTCACTTCGAAGAGAGCGAACCCCTGAAGCTCACCAATCAAGGAGGATCGCGATGAACACCGAAACGAAGAACAAACGAGTCGTCTTCACCATGGGTGGCAAAGGCGGAGTTGGCAAGACTGGCTTAATGGTCGTCCTCGCTGAGTGGTTCGAAGCCAATGAGATTCCGTTCACGCTGCTCGATCTCGATACGGAAAACAAAGCACGGGGATCGCTCAGGCACTTCTTCAACGGGTCGGTGGCCAAGGTGAACATTCACACGCCAGCCGGTCTCGACGCGTTCGTAGATCATCTCGAATCCGGCGCCGCGATTATCCTCGCCGACATGGGAGCCGGTTCGGGGCAGGTAGCGAGTGATTGGTTTGACGCGATGTATGAGGATGTCGCGGCCACCGGCGCGCGCTTCACTGCTGTGGGCATTGTCACGCCAGACCCGGCAAGCGTTGAGAGTGTCCTCGCATGGGCAAACCGACTGCAGGAGCGGGTGCAGTATCTGATTGTCCAGAATGCGACAAGTCCTCAGTCGGACTTCAGCTACTGGGATTCGGCTGAGCAAGCCGTTCGTTTCCGCGAAGCGCTATCGCCGATCGTGATTCGCATGGAATTTCGCTTGGCGGAACTTGAGAACCCCGCGCGGCATCACGGTATCCGCCTTGGTCAGGTTGCAACAAGGCAGAATGCGATCAACGAACTGAAGCGTGCCTCGATCGTGATGCGTGCCGAAAGCTACAGGCGGCGGCTCTTCTCCGAGTTCGACCGCGCAAAGGAGATGTTCCTATCATGAGCCCCGAGCAGGAACTCCTCAATTTGGCGGGCGCAGAGTCCGAGAGCAAAACCCTGTTCGATGAACTCGCAGGACTGGTGCCCGCTGGACGGCAGGCGGAATACTACAGGGTCATCGCACACACTCGCACCCTCAGCCCAAACGACGAGATGCTCCGGATACTGGAAGCGATGGGCATCCTCGCGTTGCTCACCCGAGAAACGCCCGCGGAGATCGCCGCAGAGTGAAAGTCATTGCGGAAGATATTGGAAGCTTCCGCGTCTCAGGCCAATGCGGTCGAGAAGCGAATGGAAGAATACACATCGCTACTAGAATCACGTCTTACCCACTTGCCGAAGGAATTGGAAACAGGGTTGGACCCGCCTCGAATTGCGAAGCTGCTGGGCGAGAGTCTGCGACAGTGCTTCCAGCAGTCCGGTCTGCCGGACACCGCCAGAGCGCTTGACCAGTGTTGTTCTGAAATGAACTCCGTTCAAGAGCAACTTGTGAACGTGCTACGAGAAGTGGCTCACCCTGACATCGGAGTGATCGAAAAGGTCAGAAGCGCCAATGACTCGCTCCTGCGGAGCATGACTACTAGGGCGCAGCAGATGGACGATTTCCTTGTTAGGCTGGAAAAGCAGGTTTGGGCGATTTGGCTGCCTGTCGTTGCCAGTGCCGCCCTCGCATTGGGCTTCGTCGTGGGTACTTGGTTTGCCAGCGAACGGCAAGCAGTACCGGATACACCAAGCGCAGCTCAGTCACAACAACAACCTGCGGCTCCCGATGCGCCGCCAGGGGCTCTTCCGCAGCGGGGCGCGAAGCACTATTGAGAGGAGATCGCATCGCCAGGGAGTTTGCAACTGGCCTGTAGATGGATTAGAGTTCCTCGTTTCCGCATCGAGTCCACCAACGCGAACGACCCGTCTCGCCTTGCAATTTGCGGGAAAATACAACAAAATGTGATACTTCCCCACTTGAGCGCCGTGGTGTATCTAGCGCCTTCTACATGGAAAAGATAGTTATCAGCCCTGCCGAAGTGGCAGAAACTCAATCTCCGGCGGACCAGCCTGCTCGGCTGGAGCCGAAGCTGGCACCTGCCGTGCCTCGATGGGCGAAATGGGCTCTGGCTCCGCTCGTTCTGCTTTTGCCCCTGCTATGCCTGGTCGCAATTGTGCTGCGTGCCGCGATGCGTGGGCTACCGCCGCGCATGCGGCATGAATGGACTTCGTTGCTAGCCATCCTGCTCATCATCAGCGGGATATTGACCTCGGTCGCGGCGGTGTTGGCGTTCTCTTTTGCGCCACTGCCGCCCGTTGCCGGGGTGGGATTGAGCGAACTGGACGAGGAGGCATTTCCCAGCTTGCCGGCTTTGGCTCCGATGTCCGCCAGGGATGTCTCGGAGAAGTTGAAGCCTCTGGTCGCGGTGATTTCGCCGCTACAGCGTTCATGGCTTAGCCATCAGGAGATGCCCTCGTCTGGTTTCGGTGCCGGCACGCTGTTGCAGGCAAACGCGGAGGGATATTTGTTTGTCACAGCGCGACATGTGGTCGATGGTCCCGCTTGGAACGTAGCGAAGGCAGGGTCGCGTGCACTCATCGCGATGGCCTCGGGAACTTGGGGAATGGCCGATGTGGTGGCGCGCCATCGGAGTTTGGATCTGCTTCTGCTCTGGGTGCCGCGGGAAAAGGGGAATGCGACATTCGTACAGCCAGTGGTGAAGGCCACGCCACCGAGCGAGGGGGAGAATGTCTTTGTGATTGGGCATCCGGAGGGACTCAGGTTCACGTTGAGTACCGGGATCATTTCCCGAATGAATGGCAGCACGATTCAGATGTCGGCACCGGTGAGTCCAGGCAATAGCGGCGGGCCGGTGTTTGATGACCGAGGAAACTTGGTGGCGATTGTCACTTCAATGGTCGACAAGCATGGTGATCCCAACGCTGAGAACTTGAATTTTGCGGTCCGCGCGGACGCACTGCTGGAAGATTCCGGGTGGGAGTTTGAAAGTTTTGGCCACAGACGATTGACCGACTACGTTACCCACGACGAGGCTTTAGAAAGAACAGTGCCAGCGGGAGGACAGCAGTGAACTTAATACAGAATGGACTCGACAGGAATGCCTAACATCAACGTTACCGTCTACGACTCGACCGAAAATAAACGCGTGCCGGTGGAACTGCCGGACGATGCTCCTTGCAACAAGATTGTTGCGGTGCTAGTGCAGAAGTTGCGGCTGCCGACGAATGGTCCGGATGGAGCGCCGCTCAGCTACAAATTCCATCACAAGAACTCAGGGCGACAGATTCAGGATACACAAACCCTCTCGGAGGCGCAGGTACAGGACGGAGACATCCTGCGTCTGCAGCCCGAGATAACTGCCGGTTCGTGAGACATGATGACACGCGTCTTTGACAGTGAAGTGAGCGAGGATCGCTTCAGCCGGCTGCGGTTGATCTCTTGGTGGGATCAGGAAAAGATCGCGAAGTGTCGGCTGCTGGTGGTCGGAGCAGGAGCTTTGGGCAATGAAATTCTGAAGAATGCAGCACTACTGGGATTCACGGAGGTGGTGGTAGTGGATCTAGACCGGATCGAGGAGTCGAACCTCTCACGGGCGGTCCTTTATCGTTCCGAAGATGTGGGGCGGTTCAAGGCAGAAGCGGCTGCCTCTGCCTATCGGTCGCTCCAACCGGATGCAACCGTGCATCCTGTGGTGGCCAACGTTGTGCATGGGTGCGGGCTTGGCCTGTTCGAGTGGAGTAACGTGATTGTCGCGGGACTCGACAATCGCGAAGCGAGGTTGTGGATCAATCGCTCGGCGTGGAAGGTCAATCGCCCGTGGATTGACGGGGCGATCGAAGGCATCAACGGCGTGGTACGAGTATTTCTGCCGGGAGTCGCTCCTTGCTACGAATGCACGCTGGGAGAGGTGGACTGGGCGCTACTGCAGAAGCGGATGTCGTGCAACCTGCTGGTGTTGGAGCCGACGGTGGAAGGGAAGATTCCAACGACGCCGACGATTTCTTCGATTATTGCGGGCGTGCAGGTGCAGGAGGCGGTAAAGCTGATTCATGGGCTCCCGACCCTGGCGAGCAAGGGCTACGTTTTTGAGGGGATGAATCACTCTTCGTATGTGGTCGAGTACACACAGAATGCGGATTGCATGAGTCACTACACGCTGCCGCAGATTGTGCATTTGCGGGAGAGCTCAGACGATCTGACCCTGGCGGAACTGTGCGAGCGAGCCCGGTCAGATTTGGGATCTTCCGATGTCGTAATTGAGTTCAGCCGCGATGTAGTGCAGAAGTTTGTCTGTCCGGCCTGCAAGGAAGAAGAGGAACTCTATCAGCCGGTCGGAAGTGTTCCTTTTGAGCGGGCAAAATGTAAAAACGATGGGCAGTTGCGTTCGGTGATTTCATTGCATTCGTATTCGGGCGAAGGGGAATTGGGCGGCAGGTCGTTAAGCAGCTTGGGATTGCCACTGTTTGACGCTTTCATCGCGCGTACTGCTGAGCGGGAGGTTGCATACATTCCGAACGGCGATGCGCCGCGTGTGTTAGGGCCGCTGGCGCCAGAATAGGCTGGTACGTATAGCTGGAGTCATGAGGGCAAAAGCAAAACCGTCGAACGCGCAACCAACCCTGGTCGTCGACAGTGAAGTTGTGCGCCAGATCCGTCAGCATGCACGTTCAAGCAGCAAGACCGAGGTCTGCGGTGTGCTCATTGGACAGGATCGCGATCACCGTATCAAGGTCGCGGCGTGCATTGAGGGCCAGAATGCTGAAGAGGCCGGCGCCCACGTCACCTTCACACAGGATACCTGGGAACACATTTATGCCATAAAGGATCAGAAGTACCCAGAGGAACGGATTGTTGGCTGGTATCACTCACATCCAGGATTTGGCGTGTTTCTTTCTGACCACGACACGTTCATTCACAAGAACTTCTTTTCTTCTCCGGGGCAAGTGGCATGGGTTTTCGATCCGCATTCGGATGAAGAAGGGTGCTTCGGATGGGTGGGTGATCGCATTGAGCGGTTAACGCAAATCGGAGTTATCGATCGGCGCGGCGGCGAAGAAGCCCAGGAAGGCGGTGGGGCAGAACCTGGGGAAGCAGATGGCGCGGTCGCAGATGCCCCCGCTGTGCAGCGCGAGAAAAACAAAATCAGTCCGATCAGAATTCGGCGGTTCGGCGCGGATGAAGCGAAGGAGAGCAGCGAGCGCTCTCTTGAGCGCTTAATTTTCAGGGTCTTTTTTTATCTCTTGACCTTGGCCTTGGGGTTTGCGCTGTCGTGGTATGTCTTCCCACGGGTAGTGGTAATGCCGGTCCTGGTGGATCCGCGAACTGGCCAGCTGATTGATCCACAGACGGGCCAAGTCCTGGCGGATCCCCAAGACGCGAAAGGTACAGGCCATGCGTCCCCCACCAAGCCGGATACAAACAATTCCGGCCAACCTTCCTCGTCGAATCAAAGCAGCAAGAAGGGGGACAATGCCCAGCCCAAGTGACAGGGACGCGATCAAGATTACGGCAGAAGATCTTGCCAGCGTCGCGATTCCGGAATCCGCAGTCTCTGTGGCGGGTGCGCCACCTTCTGGTTTGAAGGTGTATGGCACGATCAACGAAACCGCGGAGCAATTTATCTCGGTTCCGACGGAGCGCGGCAGCATTCTCCTCCAAGCCTGGTTCTATCTCGGGTTGGCAGGCATGGTGGGCGCAATCGCGGGTTGGGCAATCGCGGAGCCTGGCTTTGCGGACGGTGCCGGTGCCCAATCTCATCCTCATTGGGGAAATGTCGTCATCATTCCGCTGATCATCACTCTGATGTGCATCGGATTTGGCATTTCGGAGAGTATTGTCGAACGGTCGGTGCGCAAGGCGCTTCTGCGCGGAGCCCTGGCCGTGCCATTGGGGATACTTTTAGGCTTCATCTTCGACATCATGGCGGAGACCATTTATGGGATCGGAATGCGGATCTCCTACGAAGCCGGGGCTCAATCGATGCGCAACCCTGCTCTTTGGATTGTTCGAGGCTTGGCCTGGACGGTCTTTGGCGCTGCTGGCGGAGTCATCTATGGAATCGTAGGGCAATCATCAAAGAAAGGGACTTACGGGGTGCTGGGTGGAGCCCTCGGCGCAGGACTCGGCGGAGTGATCTTCAATCCTATTGCGCTGGTGACTCACGGGGGCACGGTGAGCAGGGCAGTAGGATTTGCATTGGTTGGCCTGGCCACTGGCGTCGGTATGGGCCTGGTGGAGAGCGCGCTGAAAGACCGATGGCTATATGTGGTTGCCGGCCCACTCGCGGGGAAACAGTTCATCCTTTATAAGGCCGAGACGAGCATTGGTAGCCGGCAGGAATCCGACATTTATCTTTTCAAGGATCCAAACATTCTTCCCCGGCATGCCGTGATCAACATTAGCGGTGCCCGTGTGATGCTCCAGGCTACGGGGTCGGTGCTTTGGGCCGGGCAGGCCGTTCACAACCGCGTGCTTCAGGATGGCGACTTGTTGCAGGTTGGGCGGTATGCCTTTCGCTACAAGGAGAAGCATCGGTCATGACGGCCGTTGTTTGTCCCTACTGCAGAGCGAACATCGGCGCAGAAGATGGGGCGATGGTGTGCGAAGGCTGCGGGACCGCACATCATGCCGACTGCTATGCAGAAAATGGAGGCTGCACGATTTTTGGATGCAGCAGGGCTCCGGGAGACGAGCCCAAGGTGAGCGTTTCAACTCCCGAAGTTGTGGCGGCAGCGATGCCAGCAACGCTAGTGGAGCGTCGCTTGCCGCCTCCTCCCCCACCCGGCGTTGTTCCACCACCAGCAACGACGCGCGACCTGCAGCACGTGGCGAATCGAGTTGTGCCTTCGATGTTCGGAGGCTTCGCCGGAGAAGATACCTCGGCACCTGCTGAAGAAGCGGTGGTGCACGAACCGAGGAAACGCACGAGTTACATCTTGCTGGGCGCGCTGCTGGGGGCGTTCGGAGCGCATAACTTTTATGCGGGCTATTACAAAAAGGCGGGGATCCAGCTGGCCATTACTCTGCTGACCTTGGGCTTTGGCTCTCCCATGAGCTGGTTGTGGGCGGTGATCGACATCTGCACAATTGATCGCGACGTCCGTGGAGTGCAGTTCGAATCGTAGGAGAAGAGAGCGTTTATGGAATACTTCGTGAAGCGCGGCGAACAACGTTTTGGCCCCTACAGTCTTTCTGACCTTCAGCAGTACGTTCAGTCCGGAAATCTGGTCGCCGAGGATCTAGCTCAGAGTGAAGGCATGACGGATTGGGTGCCGTTGTCGCAGGTGCTGGGAAATATTCCGGCGATGGCCATGGCCGGTGGAGGAGTTGCGGTCGCCACGGCCGCTGAGCCTCAGTTGGTTGAGCTGCCTCCGAATTTGCACTGGTCAATCGTGCTCATTCTCGGGTTACTCACGCGCCAGCTCTTCAACCTGGTTTGGGCTTTGCTGCAGGGTAACTGGGCGCGGAAGCTTTCCGGTGATAACAAGGCGCTGGTCCTGGTTGCGATGTATCCTGCCGGGATGGTCGCGGGTTTCCTGACGATTGTCCTGTTTCGAAGTGCGGCGGCGCTTGGTGGACTTTTCATTATTGCCGGAGCGATCGTGTATTTGGTTGGAGTCTTCAGCATCAAAGCCGCGATGGAAGAGTATTACAACTCCACCGAGAACATCGGATTGCAATTGAGCGGTGCCATGACATTTTTTTTCAGCACAGTTTACATCCAATATCACATAAACAGCATTGCCCGTTGGAAGAAGACGGGTGTGCTCAAATAGCTGATCACGACCAGTATGCCTTCTCCGCGTACACGACGTCTTATGCTTGATGAAGAGACACTGCAGGGCTTACTGCAGGGCTGGCCTTTGATTCAAATCACAGGCAAGGCTGGGATCCCACCCGAGATCTACAGGTTTACCTACAACTTGCGTGGCCTTTATGTGTCTGGGTCGGGCGAGATTCTGGAGAGGGACTCTCACGTGCTTGAGGTGAATTTGACGCTTGGGTATCCGAGGCGTGCGCCCCAATGCCGAATGCTGACGCCGGTCTTTCATCCCAACTTCGATGATTCGATGGTTTGCATCGGCGATTTCTGGGCTGCATCCGAGGGACTCGATCAATTGATCATCCGCATTGGCCGAATGATCTCCTATCAGGAATACAACACAAAGAGTCCGTTGAACGGGCTGGCAGCGAAATGGGCGGCACAGAATTCTCATCTGCTACCGATTGACCCGCGACCAATCGCGCCGCCATTCAATGACTCAGGGCCGATACCGGCCCCATCAGGTGGAGAAGCAACTTCCTCACCGCAACCTCCGGTGGAGATTCCCGCGCCGGTTGCGGTGGCTGATGAGCAGTGGCCCGACAGGATTGTGATTGCGTCGGAGCCCCCGGCAATTTCGGTTCCTGATGTGCCGAAACCTGTTGAGACAAAGATTGAAGCTGCCCCGCTTGCGGACGGTGGCGGATCTCGCGACTGGATGAGGGTGATTTCGATATCGGTGTTGGTAGTGGCCTTGGCCGCATTTATCGTATGGCTTGGTTTGTACCGCCAGCGACACTTCGGAGCCGGAAAACATCGTGACGCAGCCGAACATACGCTGCGCAGTCGTCCTCAGGCCGACGGCCCCGTAGCCGCGCGCAAGCCTGCCAACTTTGCGGAGCTATTTCGCCAGAGTTATGAGCAATTGCCGAATAGCTCCAATTCCGATGCGGTTCGCGCCGAGGAGAATGCGCGGGGGTTGATCCAGTCAAAGGATTACAGATCTGCGATCACAGCATTCAAATATGCAGTTTCGACGGACGCCAGTTTTTCTCGCGCCTGGATTGAATTGGGCTGGGTGTATTCCGCAACCGGAGACAAGAATTCGGCTCTTGATGCTTTTCAAAAAGCTGTCGATGCCGACCCGAAACAGATTCTTCCCTACAAGATCCTCGCCTTCGATTACGCGTTCCTGGGGAATCGGGATAGTGCCATCGCCACCTGGCAAAGATTGCAAAGTATCGCCCCCGGCGATCCCGACATCGCGCCAAATCTCGCGGGGCTTTATATGGCTGAGAAGCATTACTCGGACGCAGCGCCGCTCTATGAGGCTGCGGCTCAGGCCAATCCCTCCGATGCGTACGCACAAATGAGGCTGGGGATGGTCCGCCTGCGTTCTCACAACACAAAGCAGGGGATGGAGGCGATGCACAAAGCGTTGCAGATCGACTCAGGAGCGGAAATGCTTAATGATGTGGCCTATGAGATGGCTGAGGCGGAGACGAATCTTGCCGATGCTCTCGCGTACTCGCAGCGGTCCGTGAAAGAAGCGGAGGATCGATCACAAAAGGTTGATCTTGAGAACATACAGAACGCGGACCTGCGGCTTACGGGGGCAATCAGTGAGTACTGGGACACACTGGGCTGGATCTATTTCAAGATGGGGGATCTGACGCGAGCGGAGAGCTATCTGACTTCGGCCTGGCAACTCTCACAGGAGGGAGTCATAGGCGACCACCTGGGCCAGGTGTACGAGAAAGAGCGAAAACTGCCGGCGGCGCTTCATGTGTACATGCTTGCACTCGGAGCGAATCCGCGGTTGGAAGAGACTGCAGAGCGCATGCGTAAGCTGGCCAACGTTCCGATTCCGCAAAGTCAGCTGAGTGCCGGGGCAGAACTGAGTCAGATGCGCACCGTCAAAGTTCCCACTATCACCAAGGAATCTGCAAGCGCGGACTTCAACCTGCTGCTCGTGGCGGGCGGAAAGGCGGAGAAAGTGAATTTCTTCCGGGGTTCGGACCTGCTTCGCGACGCGACAGACAGTTTGGCGAAAGCTCGCTTTGAAGAGCCCTTCCCAACGAACTCAACGGCGCGCCTGCTCAGGAGAGGCATTCTTTCCTGCTCTTCTTATACCGGTTGCAGTTTCGTGTTCTATCCGCTTTCTGTCGCTGCAAGCGCAAACTAGAACCTAACCGCGCTGTAGAGTACTTGGCGCCTATACTCTTGAAACCAATGAGTGATGTGACAGCCTATGCAAACATTGAATGTTGGCGCAGGGCAAACAGACAAAGAATACAACGCCACTGAGGAGCAGCGACGAGGCGATCTACGAGACGACAGTCGCAGCGACGCGAACTACTTTTTCTGGGCGGCGGGCCTTGCGGCGGTCGGCAGCGGGCTGTTACCCGTGCGGCTGAACATTATTGTCAGCATCGGTGCGTTTGACCTTCTGAGCCTTTATGGCAAGTCGCTTGGTCCGGTCGCGGTAGACACCACAGTGGCGATCTGGCTGATCGCTGTAGTAGCGCTAGGATTTGCTGCACGCAGCGGTCGTCGGTGGGCGTTTCTGATCGGAATTGTTCTGTACGGGTCTGACATGATCGCTCTTATCGCCATGTTTTCCTTATGGGCATTCGGAGTCCATGCTTTCTTCGTGTTCAGATGGTTCCAGGGACAAAAGGCGCTGAAAGATATCAACGACGCAAGCGGCTCGACGTTTTGAGATGACAAAGAGTGGGGCATGGAATTCCCTTCTGTGTCGTGAGGATTCCCCGGAATCAAACAGTGGTCGTTTTCTACTTCTTAAGTGAAGGGTGATTTTTCGCAAGCCAGTCTTCTACCTCCCCATAAAACTGGGACGCCTGGGCAAGAATTTCCTTCGCCTCGGTCTCGGTCGCTACGTTGGAGAAGGTGTAGTCAATAGTATTTCGCTTCCGCCGACAGGTCTCAAAATAATCGGCGTACTTGTCAGTAGGCTTTCCCAACACAAGCTTTACGCTTTCAAAGGATACGCGGTGATGTCCGACCTTGCTCACGATCCGATATCCGGCACAAGCGATCGCCATGTTCGCGGCTTGCAGCGCAGCGTTGTAAGCAGTGGCGAACCTCCTGTCCGAGGATAGACCAGCGATAGCAGAGTCTGCCAGGTCACGAGCGATCAGGGCTCGCATATTGTCTAATTCCTTCTTGGAGGTTTTGTGTTTCTGGGCTTCCTTATTTGCCAACAAGCTCGTCCAAGTCACTCTGGCCTCCTTTCACAAACTGTTTCCGTCCTCGTAAAACGGCGGCAAGAAAATGGTCGCCCGACTTGGTTTTCTCCCGAAATTCCTCTGGGGAATAGGCCGTGACGTTGACCTCTCTTCCTAGCGCCGCCTCCGCTTTGCGGAGCGCTGGAGACAGGTCGGCAAGACCTACTCTGCCAATGATCATCACATCCACGTCACTCATCATATGTTCCCGGCTTCGTGCCACAGAGCCATAGATAAAAGCACTCTGAATCTTGTTCTCAAACGGTTTTAGTATCTGCTCCAAGATCGGAGCCAGCCCCGCCGTTTTTTCGAAGAGCTGCTGCAGGTCTCGGAACACCGGGGATTGGGTCTGCGCCTTGAAATAAGCTCTTGTGCCTTCCCGACGATGCATCAATATTCCGCTTGCCACCAGAGACGATAACTCCCGCTGAAGGCTCGACGGGCTCGTGCCCAAACGGCCGGCGAGTTCCGAAAGATACCACCACTTATCTGGTTGGCCGAGGGTAGCCGCAAGCACACCTTGCCGTACCTGTGGAAACAACGCAGTCAGCACGGAAGAGTTACGCATATTGCGTACATTATTACGCATATTGCGTAAGCGTGTCAACTGCTAAAGGAACAGGGTTGGTTGCGGTGGGCGTTGAGTAATCTAAAGTGGCAGTTAAGATTACTCATATCCGTTCGAATCGGAATCGGACGGAATTCGAACGGACTCGAATGCTGTTCGACTTCGTGCGAGCAGCGTTCGCTGGTTCCCTGACGGCCTGCACCGACCTAAGCCAAAGGCTTAGGGATGGTGTCTCTTTGGAAAACGAATGGGGTTCTTCTTGGACGACCCCCACCACGACAAATCTACATCAGTCGTGGATAGCCTGCCGTTCCAAGGCTGGCCGTCGAAAAACGCGTGCACTACCAACGGTTTCATGCTAGATTGATTTTGTGAAGCGCCTGCTTCAATTTCGATCGTCATTACGACTCAGTCTATCCCGACTGAGTTATTAACTCCTGCACAATTTCTAGCTTCAGGCCCGTGGCGGAACTGGCATACGCAACTGCCTCAAGAGTAGTCCTTTTGTGGGTTCAAATCCCACCGGGCCTACCAGAATTTCTTTGTTCTTTGACAATTTCGACGGAGAGTGGGCCGGACGGTAAGGCACTTGTCTGCTAAACAAGGGCTCTCGCAAGAGGCTAACGGGTTCAACTCCCGTACTCTCCGCCACGCGGAAGGTACTGCTGAATGGCCGGCAACTGGTCCTGAAAACCGGGGCATCGTGATGAGCGATGGGCGTTCGATTCGTCTACCTTCCGCCAAGTTTGCACAGGTGCGTGAGCCCGGCCGAAACGGACCGGTTGTAACCCGGTTTCCCCGAGTGGGACGCGGAGGTTCAAATCCTCCCCTGTGCACCAGAATGCCAGCGTGTGCGAATTGGAATAGCAGCCTGTCTTAGAAACAGGTGTTTGAGAGTTCGAATCTCTCCGCTGGCACCAGTATTCTTGACCAACTGTGTATGGTCGGAAATCGGTTGTCCACTGCTACTGGCCAACGGCCTTCGCCGGGTTGTTCGCACTACCTCGCAACATTGTCAGATGTTGTTGCGCTATGACGTAAGAGGTACCGGGATAGTCCATCTTGGGCTTCTCCACGCGGGAATACATTTTCTCGGCCGCATCGAGAACGCCATATTGCTCCGCGATCAGAGCAAACCCGAACCACACCTCCGAGTTTGGCTCCTCCAGGTGCAGCGTATCCATGGCTTTCAGCAATAGATCGCGTGCCTGACTGGTCTTCCCCGCCTGGGCATCGACACAAGCGAGGGTATGGAGAATAGCGAAATTGGCGTTCTTGCTCAGGTCGTTGGCACGCTGCGCCACATCAATCGCGCTCTGCTCGATCGGACCGGGGAGAAGCAACGCATACCATGCATACAGATTCAGGTCGTTCTCCGTGGCCAGTCCCTTGTCAATGATTCCCTTAATAATGTCCCTTGACTTGCCGAACTGCTCTCGATAAGCAGCCAGCCTCGCGGACGAACGTACGTAGGCCAACTCATCGGGATACTCTTGTATCCGAGTTTGAACGAGCCTATCCCAATCGTCAAAACGCTTCAGTCCCGCAAACGCTGTCGTAGCAAGTTCGAAAGCACGCACCGAGGTGGGTGCGGCCTTTAGCAATTCTGCTGTCAGCGGCAGCATGTCGGCCCATTTCTCCTGGGCTGCATAGGCGTATGCCATTACCATCGTCAGTCGGTTGCGGTCGAGATCTGCCTTCGCTGCCTTCCGCGCTTGATCCAGCGCGGTGAAATACGGCCCGTTGACGGCTTTGGATCGGAGCAGCACTAGGCTTGCGATACGCATGGTTGGGACATCAGCGTCTTGTCCTTTGGTCCAGAAGTAAGGAAAAGGCTGACCAGAGAGAGGATCGTCGCCACCGCTCACATGTATCTTGTCTCGTGCCCGATCCAGCCATTTCCTTGCAGCAGACGGGTTGTTGTTCTCGATGGCTTGAAGCGCGAGCGGAGCCAGTTCTTCGATGTTCGAGCCGGACTCGGCAAAAGCAGCTGCTTTGTAACGCCCTCCATCCTTCACGACATACACGTCCTGGGCAGCCGCTCCGGGGCTCTCGATGATGATCTTGTACCCGAGCGAGTCATCGCCGTCCACCGTGTAATGCATGTTGGACACTGCTAGATCAGCGATGGTGACGAGCGGAAGTCCCGTAGCCGCCATTTGCGACTTGAGTCCTGCCATCATCTCGTGGAATTGCTTTTCGTCCTGCATCGCTTCTGAGTCCTTCGGGTCGATGTAGATCATTGACTTGAACTCTTCAAGGGTCAGCTGGCCACTTAACATCAGGCCAAATAACTGCTGCACCACGCCGCGCGGGTCGGCTGGATCGATGGCTGTTGCGTCATACGGTTTAGTTGTGGCGAAGATGGCTGCACTTCGCGTGATTTGACTCTCGTTGCTTTGTCCCCGCGCTCCTTCGGTTATTAACGCAGCAGCTTTCGGATATTTTCTGACTCGAACCAGGACCGCTCCAGCATTAGCCAATACTTTGCTGCGGCTTTGGTCGTCTGTTGTGATCTCCAGCGACCTCTTCAGCGCTGCATCTGAGCCTTGCTGGATGGAAATCGCCGCCAACATGAGGCCTTTTCGAACATCGCTGGCGGACAGAGTTGTCGCGTAGTCGACGACACCTTTGTAGTCGTGCGCGTACCAGAGATCGTAGAGAATATTGTCGTCGTAGGTGCGACTGTATTCTTCGTCAACCTTCTTCAATTCACGCAAGACTTCCACCGCTTCCTTTAGCCGCGCTTTCTCGCCGTACCGGGTTCCGTCTGCGTCGTACTCAAGCAAAAGGGCGAGGTTTGCGCGCGTCTCTTTATCCTTCGGATCGAGCGCGATGGCCTTTCGGTATGCGGCGATCGCCCCGTCATAGTCCATCCCCTTTTTCAGAACGCGGCCGATCAGATCATGTTTCAAAACCATCCCAAGAGTGCTTTGTGCCAATGCCGAGTTGGGTTCAAGGGCAGTACTCTCCGACGCCACGCGGCGGGCTTGCTCTCCCAGCCCGGCCGTGATCAGCGCCTGAGCAAGTTGCACCTTGTGCAAAGCCTCCTTGGGGCGCTGGGCTGCGACCTCACGATAAGCGGCCAGCCCCTCTTTGATCTTGCCGGAGGAAATGAGCGAGTGTCCGACATTGTCGAATGTGACGAAGATGGGATCGACAGCGCGCGCTTTCAGCACCGCCTCGCGCAGATCCTTGGCTTGCTGCACCGTCATTCTGGTGTTTGTATTCTCGACTCGGAGGAACGCTTCCACAATGGTGCCCTCGGAGTTGGTCGAGTACTTTTGAGTGAAGCTCAGAGTGTCTACCTTCTCGTCCTTATCTGAAGGAAGCGCCCGCAGCTTGAAACCGAGTGGCGCTGTTACCTTGTAGTGCCATTCGGTGGTGAAAGGTGTTATCAACCAATCGGTCGTCCGTGGTTTTGGCCTCTCCGAGTCTTCCCCTTCAGTCGTCTCGTCGTTCTCTTTGGTCCTAAAGTACTTAGGAAGATGGTCGAAGAGAGACTCAACGCGGATGGCCACGAGGGCCGTAGTCAGATCGGTATTCCCGCGCTTCCCCTTGCTCACGAACCGGATTGAAGCTGGTTTCTCCAAGTCAGATAAATCGTCATGCTCTAAGGAGGTGAGCGAATCAGCTAAATACATGTCTTTTACATAGCTTTCACTGGCCTCCCTGACTTGCTTGCTATCGCCACTGTAGTATTCGCGATAGTCAGCTTCATCCGGGCCAATCTCCTCATCGGTTTCCACAAAAGTTGCCAATCCGTAATCGGCGAGCGTGACCTCTCGCGATTCCCGGTGCACATTTCCTGCTGATGTAATGTCAGGAGTCTTCTTCAGCGCTTCGGTCTTCTCATCAACGATGAGGGCCCAACGCCCGTAGTCCATCCATGGCAGCATCCCCACTTGAGAGTATTGGGCGGTAGCGTCAACCCAAAGATCCGAATCGGCACCAGACGCGGGAACATATACGATGGCGTGGTCAAACATCCCCATATCAGGTAGACGAGTATTAAGCTCTCGTCCTGGCCCAGTATTGAGAAGAGCTAGACTCGCAGGAATTCCTGCACTCCGAAGCATTGTGACCAGCAGCGTGGCCTTGTCTTTGCAATCGCCGTACCCGCGCTTCAGAGTCTCGGATGGAAACTGCGGGATTAAACTAGACTCCCCAAACTCTATCCCTGTGTAACGAACGTTTTTGTGCAAGGTGCCGACAATGCCGTGAATCAGGTCGCTGCGAGTTCCATTCTTCGCCTTGATCTTAGAAATCAGTGTCTGAACGTCCTCCGACCGTAGTTTGTCATTCGATAGACGCGCATACTCGGAAGCAACCTGATGCCATGAGGTGCCGGTCGAAAACTCGATTTCCGGGTACAAAACGAGATCGGCTGGAACGTGGTTTATCTCTTCCGTGTAGGCAGGCAATGGCCCTTGCTGAACAGTAACTGTCTCCAGGCCGCCGTTCGTTGACTTCCCAACGGTTGCCTCTGGCAGCAAGTGCACTTCGTACTGGATGGGAAGTGAGACAGGATATATGAGAACGACACGAGTCTTGTTTACAGGAACATTCCAACCAAATATCCACCTGTGAACTGTTCCCGCAGCAAAAAGGGGAGCCGTATCGCGGACCGACACTTCCTCCTCGACAATTGAGCCAGGAGCAACTGCTGGTAAAGGTCCGCCATACTTTCGCTCATCGCTGTAAACATCTGGTGCATGCTCGTGCACGGGGAAGTCATTCAGAGTCTTTGGATCGAGCCAGTGGATAGCGCCTTCGGCCGTGATGACCCGAGCCTTGATCTCCGGTTTGTCCTGATGCCACGCCTCCCATCGGCCACTGGTCTCAGCCCAATCTTTTACACCATCTTGATTTTCGATCCGGTAGATCAAGTGGCGGGTCTCTAGCATCTTGCCGTTTTCGTCGAACTTGAAATGCAGCTCGTTCAACAGTACGGTGGCTTCACTATGTTTTCCTGCCTGGACTGCCTGAGCTGCCTGCCGCAGAATTGCCGCATCCATCGTGAAAGCTGGGCTGTCCCAAGCATCTGTAGCGCTCAATCGGGTGCCGATTGAAAGAACAACAACGATCAAGAATGTCTGAAGACGCAGCAGCGAATGCACGTTTGGAACCTCGGTGGCCACAGTAGAACCTATTCTTCTACGCTAATATCGCAATGAAAGAAAGAGAAAATGCCCTAGGGCTCAGTGGCCGCTAGCCATTGCGTCGGGTAAACTACAGTCTCGGATCTACGGGTTCGCTCTCCAGCGCAAGCACTCCGAAGACACACTCATGAACTCGGCGCAGTGGTTCTTGGTGAACAAACCGCTCCAACGCTTCCAACCCCAAAGCAAACTCCCGAAGCGCGAGCGAACGCTTTGCGCCCAGACCTCTGCTCTTTAGCCGCAGCAAGTTCTCGGGAAGCGTGTATTCCGGGCCATAGATAATCCGCAAGTATTCTCGTCCACGGACCTTCACGGCAGGTTGCACCAATCCTTTCCGACCCTTAGCCACAAACTCCAACGGCTTAACAACCATGCCTTCACCGCCACTTGCCGTCAGCTCCTCCCACCATTTGATTCCTTTATCCTGGTCGGCCCTGTCGGTGAGGTCCACAACTTGAAACGGTGTTGCGAGTAGTAGACCCGCATCGGCCTGACAGATTCGCGCAAGCGTCCCCATGTGCCACAGGTGATCTTTCGCGGTGTGAACGGCACCCTCGCTGGCAAGCAGGTGGAAAGGCGCCAGTTTCAGTTCGGCGAGAGAATGCACCGTCCAGCAGTATCGTCGGTAAGCCTCGACGTAGAGATCTGCAGCCTCCTTACGCTGCTGGTGTTGTTCTGCCAGCTCCGCGACCTCCGGATTCTCCGCGGTCGCTCTCAACGCCGCAATGGCCACCGGCAAAGCTGCTCGGGCGGCCGCCCCGGTTGGAGCATATTGCTGGCGCAACAACTCTTGTGCCTTGGCTGACCACGGCATCAATTCGCAGTCCAGGCAGACCCAGTCAGTTTTCAGCTCTTCCCAAATGCCTGCCGCTTCTACAGCCTTGCGGACTTTTTCCAGAAACTCCAACTCCAGAGGCGCGTCATTGAAGAACCGCCGTCCCGTCCGTGTGTAGCAGACTCCGGCCTCTCCTTCCGTAATTCCAAACCGTTTGCGTGCAGCACCGGCGTCACGACAGACAACCACTACCGCTCGCGATCCCATGTGCTTCTGTTGGCAGACCACCTTGTGCACGCCCTCGTGCAGGTAGTAGGCAAAAGCTTCTTCAGGATGTTCGAGCAGTCCGTCACGTTTGCTGGTCTCACATGGGGACATCGTGGGCGGCAGATAGATGAGCCACTTTGGATTTACTGCAAATCGGCTCATCACCTCCAGCGCTGTGATCGCATTCTCTTCTCGAATCGTGATGTTGCGGTGCAACCGCGTGTTAATGATCCGCTTGCCGATGACATCCTCGATGTCGAGCAGGTCATCCTGTTGCTGTTGCGCAGTCAGCGCTGGCGCCAATTCCTCCTGGGACAAGAACGGCTTGGCCGACTCGTAATAGGTTCGGAGAGCAGAGACTGATATCAATTCACGCTCGGGATAACGTAGGGCAGTCAGTCTTCCACCGAAGACGCACCCGGTATCTATGTTGATCGTGCGGTTCAGCCATTCCGGCTCGGCAACCGGCGTATGCCCATAAACTACCATCGCCTTGCCACGATACTCAGCCGCCCAGTTGTAACGCACTGGGAGCCCGTATTCGTCCGTCTCCCCGGTGGTCTCTCCATAGAGCGCAAAATCGCGCACTTTGCCAGAGCCGCGTCCCTGCATCTCCTCTCTCATGCCGGCGTGTGCAACAACGAGTTTCCCTTCGTCGAATACATAGTGGCTGACTAGATCGTCGAGAAACTTGATGACCGTCTGCTTGAATTCAGGAGTCTCCTTATCGATCTGTTCAAGGGAGTCGGCCAATCCATGCGTCAACTGCACATCGCGTCCCTTCAATTTCCGCATCAGTTTCATGTCATGATTGCCAGGAACGCAAAACGCCGTGCCATCTTCAACCATTTTCATGACGAGGCGCAGCACTTCTGAAATCTTGGGTCCCCGGTCAACCAAATCGCCAACGAAGATCGCTCTTCGACCATCTGGCGGAGTCACACTCGGTGCTGTCGGTCCTTCCTGGATCTTGTAACCGAGCTGAACGAGCAAAGCGGTCAACTCCTCGTAGCAACCGTGCACGTCCCCGATGATGTCGAACGGCCCATGTTCGTGTTTCAGGTTGTTCCAAAGCGGCTGTCGCACGATCGTGACCGAGGAGACCTCCTCTGGACTCGACAGCACGAAGACATGACGGAAGCCTTCGCGTTCAAGTCCCCGAAGCGAACGCCGCAGTTGCTGGGACTGGTTTCTGATGACGTGGGGGCCGAACTGGCGATCGGGCCGATTCTGATTGCGTTCGTGGCATACCTTCTCCGGCAAGTTCAGAACGATCGCCACCGGCAAAACATGGAACTCGCGAGCGAGCGCCACTAGCGGCTTGCGCGCCTCAGGCTGGACGTTAGTCGCGTCAACTACGGTCAGACGGCCTGCAGCAAGCCTCTTGCGGGCGACGTAGTGCAAGACATCAAATGCATCATTCGTCGCCTCTTGAGAGTTCTCGTCGTCTGACACAAGGCCGCGACAGAAGTCTGAAGAGAGAACCTCTGTAGATTTGAAGTGCGCCCGCGCGAAACTCGACTTGCCACAGCCGGAAGGACCAATGAGAACGACTAGGGAAAGTTCAGGAATCGTTATAGTCACGAGCTGAAGACCCCCATTTGCGTAGGCGCACCGATTTGGGGATCTTCTTCTCCTACGGGCAGAAACCTTACTGCGTACCCAAACCGTTCAGAAATTTGGCGTGACCACTGCTGGAATTGTTCCCGAGTCCATTCGAAGCGGTGATCTTTATGACGAAACTTTCCCGCTGGCAGGGTTTCAAACTTCACGTTGTACTCGCAGTTGGGCGTGGTCACGATGATCGTTTTCGGACGTGCTGCTTCGAAAAGAACACGCTCGAATGCCGCCAGCCGGGGTGCATCCAGATGCTCGATGACTTCCACGACCGTGGCCGCGTCGTACCCGGCCAGGCGCTTGTCGCGATACATCAACGAACCATGCATCAATTTCAGCCGCTCCTTCTGTTTCGTGGGCATCCGATCGAGTCGCAGACGTTGGCTCGCAATCTCAAGACTCCGGTACGAAACATCCATACCGACGATCTCTGTCAGTGACTTCTCATCCAACAGGGCTCGCAGAAGTTTCCCCTCTCCGCAGCCAAGGTCTAGGACGCGCTTCGCCTCGACGGATCGAAGCACGGCGACCACTGCTCCCATGCGCTGCTGCCAGAGCCGAATCGGTTCCTCCATTTTCGTTTCTTCTTCAGAGTGAGCTTCCTCTGTTGCGTCAGGATCGGGGTTGTCTTCGTCCGCTAGTCTCGCGAGTGCTTCTCTTGCCAACTGCCTCTGGCGTGGAAGATACCGCTTTACGATCGCCTCTTTGTGTGGATGCGACGCCAGCCAGCCTTCCCCTTTGCGCAAGAGTTTCTCAACCTCGTCCTTGCCAATCCAATAGTGCTTCTCAGCATCCAGCACCGGCACAAGCACGTAGAGATGATTGAGCAGGTCCTGCAGGCGGAAAGTCCCCGCCAAGGTCACAGAGTAGTGCGCTCCCTCCCCCCACTCTGGGAATTTCTCGTCGAGCGGATGATGCTCCGTGCTCACGCTGTACCCCAGAGGCTCGAATAGCTCGCGGATCAGCCCCTCACCGGCGCGGCAGGCCACAACCGTCAGTTGTGCAGTCAACGGAATCGCATGGTCTGCCAGTTCTTGCCTCCCTTTGCTGCGACCAGACATGGCTGTCCCAAACGCTCTGCCCATAGCAACGCTGAGGAAAGAAGAGAGAACGTAAGGCCGGTCGTTCACATACTGATCAAGAGTTCCGCCCTCATGCTGACCCCGCTTGCCACGAACGAGTCCAATCGGATCGACATCGAGCAGCAACGCAACCGTGCACCTTTCCGCGGTCGCTTCGGGGTAGAAAACATGTGCTTTCCCAAACGATAGATCGAACGAATGCAAGTTTGCTGGGTTCTTGTGAAGCAGAAAGCCCAAGTCCGTCGCTGGGTTATGCGTAGTTGTGAGCGTCAGCAGCATGGTCGAATTATACGAGTCCGTAATCTTTAGCTTTGGCGCGCATGTCCCGCCTCGAAAACACACAAATGGTCCGGGTGGCAGGAGTTGAACCTGCGTGGACATGTGCACAAGACATGTGGGTGGCCGCTACCCTACACCCGGATCTGAAGAGAGGGCCTTTCAGCCCTCTCCCCTTTCAGCCTTTGACGCACACGTATTCCATGGCCAGCGTCGACGCGCTTTTCTTGTGAAGTGCTTCGAGAACGGCTTTTCGCTCCCCAACCAAATCCAGGAACGTCGAGCTGAGAAAAACCTTCAAGCAATCGCCTCCATCCGAGAGGATAGTGCATCAAGCTCGGATGAAAATATCAACAAGTGTACGTCAGAATTCATTTCGTCCCCCGCACTGCGGAATCAGACTGTCCGGATGTTTGCTCCCCAGAACTGATTCGGAAGCCAAGACAGGGGATCGGTACTCATAAAATTGGTAGCGATCTGCGCAGTGATACGGATAGATTCCGGATGGCAAGCAACCCCGCGGGGTCCGACATTTCGTCCTGGCCCATCTAACTGAAGCATCGACTTCAACAAGTAACTGGTGGGCGGGCCGGGAGTCAAACCCGGATTTGCAGCTTCGGATGCTACCGTGTTGTTCGGTTACACTACCCACCCATCTGGAACTCGCGCCGGGAATCCAACCCGGATCTCTTCGTTAGGACCGAAGCGTCATCATGCCTTAGACCACGCGAGCCTACTTAATGTGGAGAGGATGCAGAGAATTGAACTCTGATCTCAAGGTTCGTAGCCTTGCGCCCTCATCCGTTGGACCACATCCCCAAATTTGGAAGCGGCAGAGAGATTTGAACTCTCATCGTCCGAGGTAGAAGCTCGGCGCATTCGTCCGTTATGCTATGCTGCCTCATTCTTGCTTGGTGCGGGATGCAGGAATCGAATCCACCAAATAACGCTTTTTCAACACCTACAGAGCGACAGATGACACGTAAGTCCTTGAAAATTTCTATAAATTTCGCTAAGAGCATGCAAACAGCACGCAGCGTGCTAAACGCGTGCTGTTTGCGTGCTACCCGCTTGCGCGGTGAGATTCTACCCGAACGAAAGGATCAATTGGGTCAATGCTCGAAACCCAAGCTGCGCCCCGCTTCACTCTCCGACTGCCGATGCGGTACCGACCTCAAGGCGAAAGCCGCTGGCGCGATTCCATGACGGAGATTGTCAGCACAAGCGGACTCCGGTTCATTGCGTCGGAGTTACTGCTGTCGGGAGCAGGGTCGAGATCGAGATAAACGATGACCGATACGATAATGAAGGCCAGCCGAGTGGCTGCCGTCAGTGAGGTTGTGTGTCAGACCGGCGATGGGGCGATTTATGAGTCATTATGTGGATGGACTCTGCTACTGAGGCCCAACTCGGTCACAGCGGGTTGACGCCGGTCGACACGTTCCGCTTCGCCACTCGTGAGATATCGAAACACGAGGACGACACTGACAGCGACGAGTGAAAGAACGAGATTTTCCCGCAGGTGGTGCGCGACCTTCAATCGACAATAGTCACTCTGACTTGGTGTTGTTTTATTCATCCCGCAGCGCCGCCATCGGATCCAGGTTCGCCGCTCGCCGCGCCGGCACTACGCTCGCTGCAACGGCTACCAACCCCAATCCCACCACCGCCGCCGCCAACGTTTTCGGATCGTACGGCTTAAGTCCAAACAGCAGCGACGCCGCCCACCTTCCCGCCGCGACCGTCAGCACCACGCCCACAGCGAGTCCGATCGCCAGCAATCGTCCCGCCTCGCTGAGCACCATCGCCAGGATTTGTCGCGGCCCCGCGCCCAGCGCCATGCGGATTCCGATCTCGTTCGTCCGCCGCGCTACCATGTACGCAATCACCCCATAGAGTCCGACCGTCGCCAGCACTGCCGCCAGGAGGCCAAAGAAACTCGACAGCGTAGCCAGCAGGCGCTCGCGCAAAAGTCCGTCTTTGATGATCTGCTGGTCATACGCATGGAAATCGACAGAAATGCCGCTGTCCACCTGCGCGATCGCCGCCTTAACTTCGTTGATCACCGCGACCAGATCCAGGTCGGAACGAACCATCATCTGCGTCTCGGCATCCGGATTGTCGTCTTGTGCTTCCGGATAAAACGCGATCGGCTGGAAATTCTCGCGCAGATCGTAGTACTTCGTATTCCGGACGACCCCCACGATCTGAAAGTCGTACCGCTTCTCACCCCGATCGGCAGCGATCTGGAACGTTTTCCCCAGTGCGTCACCGCCAAACAGTTTTTTTGCCGTCTCCTCGTTCACGATCGCTACTTTGGGGGATTGCCGGTTGTCTCGTTCATCAAAGTCGCGCCCCAGCAGGATCGGTGTTCCCGTGGTGCGGAAGTATCCGGGGCTTATGTTCGACTCCAAGACAAAGGTGTCGCTTTCTTTTCCGCCCACCACGACGTCGTTTTGCCAGCCGAAGCCCCTGACCGGTACGATCGACGTATCGGCCGCGCCAGTCACTCCGGGCAGCGCTCGTACCCGCTCCAGCAACAGTTCGCGGAACGCGACTCGCCGCTCCGGTGGGAGATTGAGCCCCGCGTAACCGATGTCCACCACGACCATGCCGTCGCGTTGAAACCCGGCATCGAGCGTCAGGATGTTGCGCAAGCTGCGCACGAATAGCACCGCGCCCACCAGCAACACCAGCGATAGCGAAACTTGTATGACCACCAGCCCACGTCGCAGGCTGAATCGTTCTCTGGTCGCAGTCAGCCCGCGGCCCGCCAAACTAACGATCGCGGCCGGCGCCGCGCTCGTAGCTTTCAATGCCGGCGCTAGCCCGAACAAGACGCACGTCAGCACCGCTAATCCGGCCGTGAAGCCCAGCACGCGCCAGTCCATGCCTAATTCAAGGAACATAGTCCCCGACTGCGTGGTCAGATACCGGACCAGCGCTGCGCTCAACACGCGCGCCAATACAATTCCCAGCGCAGCCCCCGCTATTGCCAAGAGCAGGCTTTCCGTCAGCAGTTGCCGCACCACCCGTCCGCGCGCCGCTCCCAACGCCAATCGCACGGCGATCTCTTTCTCCCGGGCGCTCGCCCGCGCCAGCAGCAGGTTCGCCAGGTTTGCGCACGCGATGACCAGCACCAGCCCCGCGATTCCCAGCAGCAGCCACAGGGGAGACTCATATTGCCGTCGCAGGTTCGACAACCCCGTTGCCCCTGGATACGCGTCCAACTTCTGGCTCAAGTATTTTTTGCGGTTGTCCTCCTGGTATGCCGGCGGGAGCGTCTCCTCCATGATGCCGGCCGAGATCGACTCTAGTTGGGCGCTGGCTCTCTCCAACGTCCATCCCGGCTTCAACCGGCCCATGACGGCCAGCCACCACCCCTGCGGCAGCGTGTACAGCGACGGCGCCGGCTCGAATACCGCCTCGGAGCACACGAGCAGCGCTACATCGAATCCGTGCCCGGGCGTGATTCCAGTAAAACTGGCGGGCGTGACCCCGACAATCGGCACTGCGTGTCCTTCGAGGGTGACGGTTTTACCGACGACGTTCGCCTCGCCACCGTATTCGCGCTGCCAGAACCGGTAGTTCAATACCGCGCCCGGCGTTCCGCATCCGGCGTGATCGTCTTCCCGGTGAAACACCCGCCCCAGGACCGGCTGGACTCCCAGCACGTCGAAGAACTCTCCGCTTACCCACATCGCGTGTGCGTCCCGTTCTTGCCCGCCGGTCGCCAGGTTCAAGCTCTCATAGCCGAATGCGAACACGCCCGTGAATCCCTGTTGTCGCGCCCGGATCTGCTCCCACATCGCGTTCGTGACCAGCGGCAGATATCCGTGTACGCGACCCCCTCGCGCGTTCACGTCTGGGCGGATGACCGCCAACTCTTGTGGGTCCTTCACCGGCAGCGTCCGCATGCGCACTGCGTCGATGAGCTGGAAGATCGCGGTATTCGCTCCCACTCCTAACGCTAGCGACAGCACGCACACCGCTGCGAACGCCGGATTCATCCGCAGCATTCGCGCGCCGTAGCGCAAGTCCTGCAACACCCCCGGCCAGAAGCCTTCGCCCTTGTCGGAACCCAGCGTCACTTGCTCGACCCAGCGCCGTTCCACGTTTCGGACCTCCTTCGCGAGATCACGCTCGTTGAGCTCCGCCGTGACCGCCCGCTCCGCCTCTGCTTCCGTCATGCCGCCGCGGAGATGGAGCTCATACTTGTCGCGCATGTACTGCGAGATCTCGTCCACGATCGTCGCCTCACGCGTAGGCTCGAGGTTGCAACTCCGCACCTTCTCGCGAACCATCTCTCGAAAATCAGTCATGATGCCATCCCCACCGTGTAAGCACGTGTCATCCCAAGTGGGTCCTCAGAGCGTGTCACCCGAGCGGCCTTGTGTACCTCTGCGTCCTCTGCGCTGCTCTTCCTTTGCCCCCGTAGCCTGCCCTGAGCGAAGTCGAAGGGCGTCCTTTCGGTTAGCTTTTCCCGCGCCCCGCGCCCCGCGTTACGCGTGCTTCACTCCAGTGATCCTCGCCATCGCTGTCACGAACTCCGCCCACGTCCGCCGCTGCTCTTTGAGCATCGCCTTGCCCGAGGCAGTCAGCTTGTAATACCGCCGCCGCCGCTGGCCCTCCTTCTCCACCCACGTACCCTCGATCCAGCCACGCTTCTCCAGGCGATACAGCAGCGGATAAAACGACGCCACGTTGAACGTCAGCGTTCCCTCAGACAGCTGCTCGATCTGCTGGCTGATCTCGTATCCATGCCGCGGCCGCGCCTCCAGCAGCGAGAGGATCAGTAACTCCGCGCTGCCCTTCTTCAGTTCCTTGTCGAACGGCGATTTTGATGTCCCCATATATAGTGACACCATATATACTGACGTCAGGCCTTGTCAAAGGTTAGCACGTTTTTTGTCGGAACTCGAAAACTGCCATGCCCAGAAATCCTTAACCGGGCAAACTCATCCGTGCCGTGTCCGAAACGTTTACGGGGACGTGATTACCAATCAAGAAAGTGAGGCGTTGGCCAAGATCGCGCGCCCGGCCGTCGCTAACAGCACGCAAACAGCACGCGGCACCGCGTAAGTTATTGAAAAATGGTGAGCGCGGAAGGAATCGAACCTGCCTCGTCTCGCTTAAAAGGCGAGTGCATATCCCTATCTGCCAATCCCGCAAAACTGGTGGGTGACGCTGGAATCGAACCAGCCTGGTCTCGCTTAAGAGGCGAGTGCACCAACCATCTCTGCCAGTCACCCATACCTCAATACAAAATTGGTGCAGGATGTTGGAATCGAACCAACGCCTCGCGATTATCGATCGCGGGCTCGACCTTCGAGCTAATCCTGCCCGTTCGATTACTTCGCTTCGCTCAGTTGCTCAGGGCAAGCTATGGTGCGCCGTTCGGGAGTTGAACCCGCATCTGTTGGGTGTAGGCCAACTATTCTGGTCCGTTGAACTACCGGCGCGAAAAATTGGTAGCGGGTACAGGAGTCGAACCTGTCTAGCCGCGCTAATCTGGCGCCGAAGTGGGTATAAGCCACTGCTCCTCCCGGAGGCCCCTCCATGGTGGCTCGCGATGGATTCGAACATCGCGAAGCAGTGAAGTTCGGTATTGCAGTCGTCGGTATCGTCGGCAGGTCGGAAGATCTGCAGACTCTTACAATTATTGGAAGAAGCGAAGAGTTTACGCTGTACGTCGCGACGGCCATGGCGCGCATCGCTCCTGAGCCGGAGCAAGCCCTTTGGGCACTGGCTAAGACTGTGCGCAACTGGGGCAGAATCCAAACAGTGGAACGTCTGAAGGAAACCCAAAACCCGGAAATCCAAGCCTGGATGTTGCGAGAGGGGTTTCGCAACGGAGTCATGGACGAGTATCTGGCCTGTATTTGCGCACGTGCTGGCAAGCTTCACGACGCTCTAAAACCGCAGATCGTGGACGACGCTCTCCTTGATGGTGCAGCTGACATGATTCATGCGCTGATTAGGGGAGGACCAGCCGAGGATATTGACGACTATGCCCATGCAGCTGACGCTTGTGAGGGCTATGTGAACCACGTTCGGTCACGTCCCGCTTTGGGGCTCAAACATTTCTTGACTGTCGCAGCATTAAGGCAACTTCTATCCGAGCAAAACGGATGGGAGAAGAGGAAGGATTCCGGATGGACCGAAGAACGTCGCCGCAATCTGCAGTCGCTCTGCGAAGACATCTTCAGCCGACAGACTTGGCATGAACCGGCTATGCAAGCTCTCAACTCCATCGATGAGCAGAGATTCTACGAGGGCGATTCCGCTGCAAGCTGTCTGTCAATTGACACGTGGGAAATACACTTCGACAGAGTTAAGGCCGCTCCATTGGATTCTTCTTTCTCTTGGTATCGCGTGTTGCGGCAGACAGATGAGCCCCGCATAGACAGCGTCTTGTCTTTTGCGGAGTCGATTCTTCCGTTTGACCGCATCGAAACTGGCCCTGCGGACGAATTGGGGATGGGACCTGGCTTTGAGCCCCATGAGACTCTTGACTGGGTCCTTCAACACTTAAACCGCTTCCCGAAACGTGGTTGGAGGTTGATAAAAGCTGGTCTGCGCAGTCCAGGCGTTCGCAACCGAAATATGGCTATTCATGCGCTAGCTGCTTGGCCGCGAGAATCATGGCCTTCTGAAGCCACGATACTAGTGTTGGAGGCCCATGAACGTGAGCCGGACAAGAACGTGAAGGGTCGGCTCACAGCTTTGCTTGAGGGAAAGCCAGTGGTGTAGTCCGACTACAGTTTCCGTTGCCTCTGAACGCAACCGAACCCCTGCCCTACGCCCTAAAGACAACCAAACTCCGTTGATCTCGAATTTCGAACAGAGCTAGCATCGTGTTGTGTTGACGATTCGTGCCATGACCGGAGGTGAGGGCTACGCTCAGCGCCATCTCCAGCAAAGCGATTATTACGACCAAAATCGGACTGTCGAAGGCAAGTGCCACGGACGCGGCGCTGAACTGCTTGGTCTCAAAGGAGAGGTTACCTCCGAGGATTTCGAGGCAGTGCGTCAGGGCCTCGACCCACAAACGGGAGAATTCCTCCGGCAACGTCACGGGGCAGATCGCATTGCCAGCAATGGTGAGGAGCAAAGTAAGGCGCGTTCTCTTTATGACATGACATTTTCGGCGCCGAAGTCCGTCTCTGTCATGGCCATTGTTGGCGGAGATGAGAGACTGGTCGCCGCGCACGGAACCGCCGTGCGCGAGGCATTGGAAGAAGCGGAGAAATACTCGGCCACTTGGAGCGAGACGAACCGATCAAAAGACTGGCTGATTCCCAATTCGCCGCCATCTTTCTGATCTTGGCGAATCGCGTCGGTGAGTTGCGAAATCTCAGCATGAGTGCCCGCAATTACCAGCGTATCGCGTCCTTCGACTCGAAACTCACGATGCAGCTCCGCCACAATCTGGCCGCGGTCGAAGATTGATACTTCGCGAATGGTTCCGAGCTTTTCCAATTGTGCGAACCCCTCTTCCGGTGAATGTCTCATGGTCTTTACGGCCTCGCGATAGAGAGAGTTTGTCTGCCGCTGTACTTCAGTGAGGGAAACACTCTTCAGGTCAGACTCTCGTTCCAAGATACGCAAAGCGTCGGAGGCTTCTACGCTGGGGATTTGCCGGGTGTCACCGGAAAAGACGATTCTGGCTCCCTGATCCTCGGCGAGGTGCAGCCGAGTTGTGAGTTTGCTGCTCGACAAAAACGAAGAAAAAACAAGCACCGAGGCTTATCGGACTGTAACGGACCTACAAAATTCTGGAGGGGATTTGCAAGTCGCTGATAAGGTTGGCGTCCCCGACGGGATTTGAACCCGTGTTACCGCCGTGAAAGGGCGATGTCCTAGGCCGGGCTAGACGACGGGGACGATGGCGGGCCAGATCTTGCTGAAGTTTGATCCTAACAGCGACATCTG
>Ga0210408_10000956_pt1 | contig 31958 bp, 46 predicted proteins | sample IncBWH4MmetaG_FD_155471 | JGI IMG/M metagenome (GOLD analysis project Ga0210408, IMG submission 155471) | Forest soil microbial communities from Barre Woods Harvard Forest LTER site, Petersham, Massachusetts, United States - Inc-BW-H-4-M | ecosystem: Environmental > Terrestrial > Soil >... | reverse complement strand
TATTGGGAACAGGAGCGCTCATTCGCCTTCACCCACGAAACGATACCGTGCCAGGCCGCCTTGCCGGCCGCGTTTGCCGCCACTGATTTTTTCCGCCACGCCGCTGGCTTGCCATTTTTTCAGGCGGCGCAGCGCGTTGCTCTTCACCACGCCCAGCACTTCCGCCAGGTCGCGCACCGTCCATTCGTTGCCGAGCTGGTCTTTCGCTTCCTGCAGCCCGGTGGAGTCTTCCACGTTCTCCAACCGGATGGGCTCTTCGCTGGCTAGGTTCAGCACCATGCGCATCGGCTCGGGACTCTGCGCCAGCTTGTTATCCACTTCGATTTCCACGTGCGTGATGTGCCCTTCCTGCGTTTTGCGTTTGAACTGGATCATCACGTTGGCCCAGCCCGGCAGGTTGTAGCTGCCCGCGCCGGCGGACATGATCTCCGCGTCTTTTTTGTTTTCGTGGTGGACCAGGAGCACCGCGCAGTCCGTGGCTTCGCGCAAGCGGTCAATCTGTTCCAGGAAGAGCGCGGTGTCCTGCGGCGAATTGATGTCGCCGCGGAAGATGCGCCGCACCACGTCCATGATCACCAGTTCGGCTTCGAACGTTTGCGTTTCATGGAGAAGCTGCGCGTACCACTTTTCATCCGGCAGGTTCAGCCCGCAGCGGGGAATCACGCTCACGTTGCTCGGATCGCACGGTATCTTCGTGGCCAGCTCGCGCATGCGCCATTGCAGCACGCCGGGGAAGTCTTCCACCTGGATCAGCAGTGTGCGCACCGGCTTTTTCACTTCCAGCTTGCCGCCCAGGATCATTCCCGGTTTGCTCGCGCCGAGCGCCAGCGCCGTGGTGAACCATGATTTCATCCGGTGCGGCAGGGCGATCAGCAGTCCGCTGCCGCCGCGCGGCATGATGCCTTCGATCAAATGCTCGGGACTAGGGAATTCCGTGGAAAGAAATTCCACCAGGCCGTAGCGCAGGTGCCCGTTGCCGCCCACAATCTTCATCGGCTCGGCGGACTCCGTGATCACGCTGCGGAATTTTGCCTGTAGCGTTGCCAGGTCTGCGGAATCCTCGAGCGCACCCTGGCTGAGATTGTGGCCGGCGTGGACGATACGGCGCAGCATCGCTTTTTGCTTCACGATCTGCGCGTACTGTTCGACGTTGGCCGCGCGCGCGATGCCATCGGCCAGGCTGGCCACGTAGGGTGCGCCGCCGGCAGCTTCCAGGTCGCCGGCGGTTTGCAGCGCTTCGCAGAGCGTCACCAGGTCCACCGCCGAGCCGGATTCCGCCATCGCCAGCATGCGGCGAAAGATTTTCTGATTCTGCGCCAGAAAAAAATCGCCGGAAGAGACGTGCTTCACGGCGAGGGCCAGCTTCGAATTGTCGATCAGGATGCTGCCGAGCACGGAGCGCTCCGCTTCCAGATTTTGCGGTAAAGGTTTTTCGAGAGAGTTCGTGCGTGCGGAGTTTGTCGGCATTGGTCGCTGCCGTTGAGTTTGGGCGAGAGCAAGCGCTGCAGCGACCAAACCGAGCGCTTGCCCTCAAAACCCGTGCTCAACTGGAACGGGGAGCAAGCTACACCAGCGCGCGCCGCGTTGTCAACCCCTGCGCTAGATGTGGTGTGCCCTGAAAAGCACCACCGCTAATCGTGTGTGACATTTTTTACGCTCGGGGCGCGGTTTTATTCCCGTGGCTGCGGGCGGAATCAAGGATAGCTCGCCTAAAGCTGGCCAGCATGGCGTCCAGCGGCGCGCCGCAATCGACGATCTCAGCCAGTTCGCGGTCAACGATGAGTTTTGCTTCGCCCATCAACCCATCGGAATACAGCGCGAAATAAATACGCTTCCCGACTAGCTGCTGATCCGTGGGCAGGTCGCGTTCGACTTTGCGGAATGTGCTCATGCCGGCGCTTTGGACGATGCGGCTTCGATCGCGGCATCTTCGGCGCGAATCTCTTTGATGTACGCCTGCGCGCTCACCAGGAAGCTGTTCCACTTCGGATGCCGCGTGGCGTCGCCGATGATCGGCTTGCTGGATAGAAACGTCGTCACCATCTCGGGCGAGAATTGCGCCAGCAAGTCATTCATGGTGGGATCGATCTCTTCGATGAAGTCCACCACGTCTTCCGCGTCGCGTTCGTCGTTGACCATTTCCACGATACGGCGCTGCATGAAGGTGGCCACGGCGTCCGTCTCTGCCGAGGACATGCCCGGCGCGGCCTGGGGTGCCGCCGGCGTTGGTGTCGGCGCGCCGACATCGGCGGGCGCGTTGCGGTCAATCGGCACGGTGCGCAGCGGTCCGCTGGGCATCGGAGAGGAAGGCGATGCCCCCGGTGCCGCCGCGCCAGCGCCATTCGCTGGCGCGGCACCCCGGCGAATCTGTTCCACGCGCTCGATGGTTTCCGCCGCCGCGCGCTTCTCCTGCGCGATCTGTTTGTTTTCCACCACGATGTCGCGCAGCTCCCGCAGGAATTCCGGGCCTTTCTGGATCACACCTTCGGCCAGCATGGCGCGCCAGTCTTTCGGCTTGCCGTCGCCGCCGCTTCCACCGCGCAAGCCATCGAAAACTTCCACCACGGATTTTAGTTGCGCGATCTGCGCTAGCGGGTCTTTCGGCATGAACAATTCTAAAATTTTTGGGCCGAGTACCGGATGGGTCATCAACTCCATGACTTGCTCAACAAGGCTCTTCTGTTGATTGCCGCCAAGTACGCCAAGCTCTTTCAGCGTTCTGATCGTTTCGATCACCGTGCTATTTCCGCCAGCACCGCCGGCGTTCGCGCGATTGGCAACGATGTCCATAGCCTTTTCACTGGCACGGCTGACAAGCCCGATGGCTTCATCCGTCGCGGGATTCGGAGCGGAGTTTGCTTCCCGGCTGTGTTGCAACTCTTCGCGCAGCACGGTGACGAATTGCTGCAGTAGCGCGGTAGTGTCTCCGTTGCCGTTGGCCGCCGCCGGCACGTTGGGACGTTCGCGCGAGAGATCGTAAATCGGCGGACCGTCCACATCGAATTCGTGACTCTTGAAAAATTTGCTGTTCTTTTCGAGGATGCAGCGGAATTTCCCGCCGCCATAGTTCTTTTTGATCCACGCGATGTTGATCGGCTCGAAGACCTGAAACAAAAATCCCTTTGCCCCAGCCTGCCTGCCGGCTTGCGGGTCCAGACGGAAACCCATCACATCGTAGACTTCGCCCCATTTATCTTTCGGGACTTCCTGCAGGGCGTCCCAAAACCACATGGGAGATTTTTCTTCCGGCTCGGCGGGTGTGAGCGGCTGATTCTGCGGAACATCGACGGAGACGTTGACTTTTTGCGGTGCGGCTGGCGCCACGGTGCTGGCTCTTGGCAATTTCGGTGCTCCCGTTGTGCGGATGTGCGCCCGTAAGTGCGGCGCCTGTTCCAGTGAGCAGGCCAAGTAAAGCACATCCCCGCGCGCGCGACAATACTTTTCCCACTTTTCGGGTACTGGTAGTCCACTTTGCGGCAGACTTTCACTTTCCACCATGTCAGATGGTTTGACACTTTGCCGCGCGCGCGCTCACTGTCAGCACGGCGGCTTTGTGCTGGCTGGCGCGTTGCCGCCCAGGGCCATCCACTCTGATGCAAGCGCGCTGGCCGCTGAATTTTTGGAGCACGCCGCAATGGTCAATCTGGAAATGGTGCGAACCGGAAGCGCGATGCCAGTGCAGTCGATCCCGCTTGCGAGCGGAGACGCCGGCGTGGCGCAAACGATTCGCGCGATGCGCCGCTTGATCGACCAGGGCAAGAAAGATCCGCAAGTCCATGAAGCGGCCGCGCACATCATCCGGTCCGCCGGCGTGCCCGCCTTTGATTTCGCCGGCGAAGTTCGCGCCGTGTATCAATGGGTGCTCGGCAACATTCGCTTCACGCGCGACGTCTACGGCAAAGAGACGCTGCATGCCGCGCCGGAAATTCTGCGCCTGCAGATCGGCGACTGCGACGACTTCACCATCCTGCTGTGCTCCCTGCTCGGCACCATCGGCCACAAAACGCGCATCCTCACGATTTCCAAGCCCGAAGATCAACGTAACTTTTCCCACGTCTTCCCGCAGGTGTTGCTGAACGGTTCCTGGGTGACGATCGATGCCGCGCGCCGCGGCGCCGCCATCGGACGCAACCCGGAGCGCACCGATCGCGTGCGGATCTGGGACACGGCTTCGGATGATTTCGTGGACGTGGAAGGGCTGGGCAACGTTCATACTCGAGTGCCACGCAGCCGCGGCATGAATGGCTTGCGCGGAATGTGGCGCGCGCCCGGTGTGCGTGCCACGGGCAAGTCTTCGTTTCTGGAAGGCGCGGCCGGCCGCAATCCGAATGCGCTGCCAGGCGCCTATCCCGCCGGCGTCGCGGATCCGCGCTTCCGATCGCTGCGCGGACACACGCTGCGCGGACTCGGCCGCTACGGCGCCGCCGAAGTTCGCCGCGCGCTTTCCGGCATGGGCGATGATGGCTTTGATTGGAGTTCGCTCGCGCCGATCATCCAAGCCGGCGAAACCGGCGCGGCCAATATCATCGCCGCCACGCGCGCATCTCCCTACAATCTTTTCCCCACCACCGCCATCGGCGCCCCGCAGCAGCGTCCACTCACCACCACGTCGCTCCTGACCACCGGCGCACCAGGCACGATCGGCGGCATCAGCACCGGCACGCTGCTGCTTGGCGGGCTCGGCATCCTGGCCGTGGCCATGATTGCCGGCGAGAGGCGCTGACGATGGGTTACTTGCTTCCCGCAGGAATGCCGGCGCGCACGAAAAATAAGTGGGGCCTCGGCATCCTTGCGGAACGCGCGATGATGCCCAATGGCGGCGGCGGCGGCGTGCCGCGATCCAACATCGTGCTTTTCCGGCCGCCTTCACTACCGCCGACGCCCAGGCCGATTCTTCCCGGTCCGATGCCCGTGTGGCCCGGACCTGGCGGCGGTTCCGTTGGACCAGTGGGAGTGACGCAGCGTTGTTATCCCGGCGATGTGATGATGGCGAATGCCACGTGGGATCCCGTGGGTTGCCGGTGGGTGCCAAACGAAGCTCCGCCGAATGCGCCCGCTGCGGCGTCCACGGCAGGCACGCCGGTGCCGGCGGGCTTCCCCGTAAATCAATTTTTCGTGGCGTCCGATGGTTCCGTGTGGGAGTACAGCACCAGCGGCAATCAGTGGGTGAACACCGGCACGCCTTACAACACCGGAGCGAGCTCGAGCGGCGGCGCCACATCTCCCACGCCAGCGGCGATCACGGATTCCAGCGCGTCCGCGCCGCCGGTTTCGGTTACGGTCACCACTCCGCCAACGTCTTCCGGCTATCAAGCGATTCTGGACTGGCTGACGCAATCAACGCTGATCTCTCCCGTTCCGAATTGGGTTGTGGCTGCGGCCGCTGCGTTGATCGCTTCGAAAGTCATGGGCAGCAGTTCAGGGGGCAAACGATAATGTACTTGCTACCCGCAGGAACGTCCGCGCGGACGGTGAACAAGTGGGGTTTGGGAGTTCTCTACACGCGCGTGCCGCGCAGCCGCGGCCTCAGCCGCTGGAAAGACTACAACCAAGGCTTTCGCGCGCCGAGCGCTCTTGGCCAGGACTCGCCGGATTGCCCGGGCAGCGTGATCGATCCCATCACCGGCGAGCTGTGCAACACGCTTCCGGGCCAGCCAACGATTCCGATTGAGCCGAGTTCGTATGACACCAGCGCGATTCCCAGCGTGGCTGCTGCGCCATCGCAGCCTGGCGTCAATCCATCGATGCAGGCTGCGTACAAAAATCTGCTGACGCAGCAGCAAAATTCCCAGAATCCGCTGGACTACGTAAGCCCGCAGGCGGCGATCGCCGCTGGACTGCCCGCGCAGGCCGTCTATAACGCCTGGTCCGCCGCAATGGCGCGCTTCCCATCGCAGAATGCGGCGCTGGCCGCCGGCATTCCCGCCGGCGTGGTGACGCAGCTCTGGGCGCAATCGCGCGCGGCCGCGCCTGCCACAACGTCTTCGCTCTTCGGCGGCATCAGCACCACCACTTTGCTCTTCGCTGGCGGCGCCGTGCTGCTGCTGCCGATGCTGCTCGGCGGAAGGGGGCGACGCTAATGTACCTCTGGCAGCGAAAATCGCCTTCGCTTTTGGGCTTCTATCGTCCCAATCAGGCGATGAACACGGTCTATAGCGGCTATGCCGGCTATGCGCTATCGGGGCTCGGTTCGCCGCCGGTGTTCTCGATCGCGCAACTAAAAGCCATCGCGCCGTTGAGTGGCCTGGCGCACTGGAAGAACGCTTCGCAGTCGCACACCGGCCCGGGCATGGGCGCGGATCTCACCGTCGATCCCAAACTGATGATGGCAGGCGTCGGTTTGCTCGCCGCCGGCATGTTTTTGCTGGGCGGGAAACATGGGCCGCGCCTGCGGAAGCGCAAAACGGCGCGGCTGCGCCGCCGTCTCGCGGCGTTAGAGGGATAAAGTTTGGTCACACTGATCAATCCGCCGAGCAAGCTGCACTACTTGCGCAGCCTGCGCTCTCCAGCGCTTCTCGGGTGCGACTGCCCGAGCAAGTACACCTTGCGCGGCCATCCGGCGCTGCGCGGACTCGGGCGGCTCTCCGCGATCGGCGACGCGACTGGCGCCGGCGCGCCTGCCGGCACGGTGCTGGCGTATACCGCGAGCTGGCCGGATACCAAGCTGCAACTGAAAACGCCGGACGCGGTGCAGAATCAGATTCAGTCCATCCTTGCACAGCAGTGGGGCATCGTCATCGATTCGCAGTACCACAGCCAGAGCGATTATTTTAATTTTTCCGGCACGCAGACGATGACGCTGCAGGTCCACACGAATAGCGACTACGGCGCGGCGCAGGACATCCAGAAAATCATCGATGGCGCGATCTACAACGCCACGCAGTCCATGCCGAATTCCACGATTCGCGTGGTTTCGCAAGCTGTTGGGCCATCCGTTTCGCCCACGGCGCAGCTTCCCGCGAACACTGCCGCGGCGCTGGCTGCCGCACAAGCCGGCTATCAGGATGCCGTTGCGCGCGGCGATCAGACTTCCGCCACGCAATTCGCGGCGCAGATCCAGACGCTGCAGAATCCAGGCAGCCCAACGTCCTGGCTTGCGAGCAACTGGCCGCTGCTGGCGCTGGGAGTCGGCGCCATCGTCGTCGCGCGGGAAGTGCTCTGATGGCCGCCGCGCGAAACGCTTCCGAGCTGCTGGTGTTCGGCAATCCGCCGAAGGGGCATAAGCGCGGCTGCAAATGTTTCGCGTGCAAGCGGGCGCGCGGAAAGAATCCCGGCGAGCTGCTGATTTTCGGCAATCCCGCGAAGCGCCAAAAGAAAAAGAACGCTTCGAAGCTGGAACGCCAGCGCGCGGCGCGCGAACGCGCAGAGCGCATCCGCGGCGCTAGGGCTAATCAAGGCCGGCTGATCGATGCCATCCGCCACGGCGACCGCGTTACGATCGTGAATCGCTTCGGGCAGCAGCACACCGGCCGCGCTGTCATGCGGTCGAGTTCCGGCGGATGGGTGCTGAATATGGGCGGCGCGCACGGCACGCCGGGCTTGGCCGATGATCGCAACGTAGTGCGAGTGAAGCGCAGCAAAAATCCGGTTCGCATGACAGTCTTTCACGATCCGGCCATCAAAAAATTTACCGCTGCGATCTACGATCCGAAGTTTGGCAACCTTTACGCATCCGGTTTCACGAAGAAACAGGCAGCGCAGGCGTTGCGCGAACGAGTGCGCGAATATCGTCGCAGCGGGAGTCTCCCGGCAGGTGGCGGTTACGGGAATCCGAAGCGATCGACAGCACGCCGTCGACGCACGGACCGCCGCAACCCGGTCACGCGAAAGCGTGTGCGGAACCAAAGCGAAACGCGGCAAGCCGTCAAACTCTTTCAGTCGTTCCACGGGCGCGATCCGAAAGACATCGTGGAAAAGCACGTTTCCGCCGAAGTGCGCAAAGACTATGCCGCGCTCGGCGACCTGGAACACTTGCTGGTGGTCACGCCGCTGGGCCAGACGGTGAAATTCAATTTCCACGGCGATGGCGTGAAGCTGGCCAGCTCGCCGGACGGCAAGCAACTCTACTGCCTGGGCGGAAACCAGAACCTGACGCAGTGCCTGACGCCCGACTCCCTGGAAAAAGATTTCGTGGATCTCGGCGAAGGCGCGGAAGTGCAGTATCTGGCGCGCAAGATCCACGGCAACTTCGAACCGATCAGCTACTTCCATAAGTTCGGAGAGAAAACCGGCGCGCGGCCGCAACTGATGTACGACAAGCTGAAACGCCAGATTTTTTTCGTTGGCGGAGAGTACTTCATCAACGGGAAGCAGGGAGTCAGCCCAGGAATCGAGAACTGATGAGGGCGCGAAAGAACAATGGCCAAACTCATCGAATGCCGGCTTGCGGATGGAAGGCTCTACGGGTACGGCTTCTATTGCCCGGCGTGCCAGGAGTTGCACCATTACTACGTGGCCATCTTCCAGCCGCTCTGGTCGTTCAACGGCAGCATGGACCGGCCAAGTTTTTCGCCGTCGTTGCGCATGCTTCGCGGAAATGGTTGCCATCTCTACGTGACGGACGGACAAATTTCCTACTGCGGCGATTCCAGGCACGCATTCGCCGGCAAAGTAGTTCCGATGGTGGAGTACGACGTTGAAAGGGGATGCCCGATGGACAGTCTGCACACAATTAACGGCAAGCCTGTGGTGGAAGTGAAAACAGATTCTGGAAGTGAAACCGGTTCACTTCCACCTGCGCCGCCTGCGAAGGCCAGCACAACGCACATAGCCGCATCCGGCAACGTTGGCGCAACGGGCCAGCACGGCGAGCTCGGGGAGAACGGTCTTTCGTAAAGCACGCTTACCGCGTGCAGGGAGCTAAATGTATCTGGCGGCACAAAACGGGATGCGGCCGCGGCCAGGACTTTCTTTCATGTCCGGCGCGGGCACGTCAAAATCTCGGCGATCGAGTCGCTTGGCGTCGCTGCCGCGCCTGGGCCGCTATCTCAGCGAGTTGCGTTCGCTGGAAGGGCTGGCCGCGCTGACGCCCGATGCCGCCACGGAGCAAATCTTCCCGCAAGCGAAAGTCCGAAGCGGCGCGGGGCACGACAACAAAACGTATCAGGAAATTCTGGCGTCCGCGCAGTCCGGCCAGATCATGGATTTCGGCGGCGTGCTGGCCTACGTTGCCGGCACGGGCGAGTGCAAGGGCAATATGGGCGCCAGTTTGTTGAAGCCCGCGTTGCTCACCACCGCCAGCGGCGTGGCGCTAAAATTTGCTCCGCAAGCGTTCGCGGCCGGTGGCCCCATCGGCGGCGCCATCGTTCTGGCCATTGCGGGAGTCACCGCGATTTTCGGCGCGATCTTCGGGCATCATGCCGCGGCGATCAAAAAAGAAAATTCGATCCTATGCGCTGCGGTGCCGGCGGCCAATCAATCCCTGCAGCTCATCGATCAGATGCTGCAGTCCGGCCAGGCCACGCCGGACCAGGCGAGCGCCGCGCTGGATAGCGTCGTTGCGGGATTCCAGCAAGCCGTCGCGCCCATCATCAAGGGCCGCGATCCGACGTCCAGCGGCGAATGCAATGCCGCCTGCCGGATGCTTTCGAGTCTCCGCGCCGCCGTGCTGGTGAAGCAGTCGCAGTATGCGGACCTGGCCGCGCAGCAGGCCGCCAATCCGGTCACCGGCGCGGTTTCCTCCGCCGCGTCCAGCCTGGGGATTCCGCCGTGGCTGCTGTATGCCGCGGGCGGTTTGTTGCTCTGGAAAAGTTTGTAGGGGGCTTCACAACTTGCATAGACCCCGCCACGGCGGGGAAAGGATGGAAAACGAAATGACGACAGCAACGATCAGCACGGCGGACATCCTGAAATTTCAGGCGGAGTGCGTCCGCACGGGCAACCTGGAACCGCTTGGCCGGATGCAGAAAATCGCCATCGGGCCAAACGGCCAGTACATTGCCCCGCAAAACGATCCGATCATCGCCAAGGTGGGCCGCTTCATCGAATTGCGCGACCGCCCGCTGCCGCTCGGGCAGACGCGCGACCGCAGCATGCTGCTGGTGCCCGGGCTGCTGCTGACGAAAGACAATCGCGTGGAGCTGCCGGACTTGCCGGATCCGAATTGGACGCCGCCGCCGCCGACGAAAGAAGAAATCGAAGGCGTGGAAGTGGTCGATACCGTCACGGGAAAAAAGACTCGCGTATTCCCCACGGACTCGCCGCGGGCGCATCCGCACATGCTGCCGCAGCGGCTCATCGACCGCGCGGAAGGCCGCCTCGAGAAAACGAATTTCCTGGTGTTCTCTCCGGTGGTGGGCATCACGTTCCAGCCGGAAATTGCCAACCGGCTGGTGGGCGATGCCTGGCTGATCAACTGCAAATTCAATCCAGCGGACCGCACGCACATGGCGCTGCTGGTGGATCAGCAAACCGGAGCGGTGCATTTTTTTGGCGGGATGTACGAGATCATCGGCAGCTCGCCGAACGCTGCGAAGTCTGTCAGCGGGTAGGCACGGCGGTAAGCGTGCCCGTGAAAAAGTTTTCGGAACGGATGGACTATCGCGGTTGAGCCCGTGTCCCATTCGCCGAGATTCAGAAAGGGAAAAGACATGCCAACAGTTCGGCTAGTCAATCCTCACCGTTCGCGCCGCCGGCGCGCGAACCGCGCACGTAAAAATGCGCGCCGAATCTCTGCCGGTACAGGAGGACACGTGGCAAAGCATAGAAAGCGTCGCCGTTCGAGCGCCCGGCGCAGCAGCCGTCGCCGCTCTTACCGTCGCCGCAGCAATCCGTTGTTTGGTTTGATGGCCTCTCCGCGCAAGCGGCATCGCCGGCATTCTGGGCGCCGGCATCGTTCGCGCGGGCGCCGTCGCAATCCATCCCTGCGCAGCTTCACCAGCGGCGGCATGCTGGCGAAGGTGGGCGGGGGCGCGGTCGGCTTCCTGGCCGCGCGCATGATTCCGCAGAATCTGCTGCCGCAGTACAACACCGGCTTCACCGGCTACGCGCTGAACGGCGTCGCCGGCGTTGCGGCTTCGTGGCTGCTCGGCAAAATCTGGAATCGTGACGCGGAAGTGGGCGGCTACATCGGCACGGGCGTTGCCGTGCTCGCTCGCGTGCTGGTCGATAAGTTCAATATCGGCGGCGGCGGCGGCATGAGCGGAGATCTGGATTTCGATCTCGGCTACTACGTCAGCGACCGCTTCCCGTTCCCGCAGGATGCTGGCGGGCCGTTCGTCAACTTCCCCGGCAATCCGTATCTGGCCAACGCTCCGTTTGCCGCCACTTCGGCGGCCGCGGTGCGCGCGGGCCAGGCGGCGGCCACCGCGCTGCCCGCATCCGTTGCGGGCGCCACCCCCGGACAGACGCCTGCCGGCGTCGGCCCCTTCGGCCGGTGGAGCGATTCGCGCTGGACCTAAGACTTTGCTCCGTTGCACTGGCGCGGCTTGGATGGCCGTCAGCGCCAGTGAGCAATTTCGCAACTTGCATCAGAGCGTCCCACGGGACGCAGTTCTTTCGTAGGAGCAAAACAGATGAGAACGGAGCGAAGTTTTTCTCAAGCCCGGAGACTGGCAAAAATCTCCGCGCATGAGCTGGGCCGGCCGCGCGCACGCCTGGGGAATCCGAACACCGGCATTCCCGAAGTGGTGGTGCAGCCGGAATTTGACATCTACGCCGTGGCCGCCGGCTCGGCGATGGGTGCCTTGACGCTGTTCCAGGTGCCGCAAGGCCAGACGTACAACTTCAACGGCGTAACCGCCTTCACCAAGGGCGCGGGCCACACCACCATCGTGCAGCCCGGCATGCTGGAATCGTCCTACACGTACATCGTGCGGGCGCTTTCCTGCACCGTCACGGCGTTGCAGGGCAATGCGCACCCCATCCTGCATCCCGAGGACTTGATCAACTTCATCCACAGCTTCTTCCAGTTCACCATCAACCGGAAAAGCTACTTCGACGGCATTGGCGCATGGCTGCCGTGCGGCGGCGGCCCGTTCATGGGCGGCTTCGGCTCGCTCACCGCGCCGGCTTCCGCGCAGGTGTCCACCAACGGTTGGCCGTACACCGATAACGTGTACTCCATCCCCGGCGGGCAATACATCAACCCGCAAGAGCTGTTCGGCTTCGTGATCAATCCGACGCTGAACGCCGGCGGCACACCGACCGCGCTGGCCGCGGCCGGCAACCCTGCGGGCGTCACCGCGGCTGGGCTGATGGCCTGGCTGCGGTTCGATGGCACGCTGATCAGAGTCGCGCAGTAAGTCCTGGGGGCACCAACGCGGGACGCCTGGGGAGAGATGCCCTGGGCGTCCTGCCAGAATTTTTTTTCGCACAAGGAGACTTCGCATGTCAGCACAAGCAAGCCCAACGATTTCCGCCGCGGCCAAGTCGGCGATGGTGCTCGGGCAGGATCTGCCTTTCTGGTACTTGATCAACGTGACGCTGACGGCGAACCAATCGGGCATTGCCGGCAACGTGACCACGGATAACGATGCCGATTTCGAATTGCGCGAATTGATCGCCACGTCCACGGGATCCTTCCAGATCCAGTTGGTCGACCGCTTCACGTCGCGCCCGCTGATCCCGCAGAACCTGACGGACAACCTCGGCAACATCGTCTTTGGCGTCAATTCCGCGAGCATCTTCGGCACGGGGCAGCTTCCGTTCATCCTGCCGATTCCGTACATCCTGCTGCGGCAATCCACCGTCGCGGGCTTGTTCAAGGACACCAGCGGCGCGGGGAACACCATCCAGCTCGCGCTGTGGGGCTATAAGAAATTCGGTTCGTAGCGGCGCGGCTTTTTTAGCCTGCCACACGGAGACAACCCATGCCTTTGGAAATTGCCCAGGCGATGCCATCCACCGCGCGGCGCGCGGCGATCGTGCTGGGGCAGGATTTGCCCACATGGTTCCCGATCAACGCGCAGCTTGGCGCCAACGCGCAGGGCGTGAAGAACGTGATCCAGATCGATAATGGCGGCGAATTCGAGCTGCGCTCGATCATTGCCACGTCGACGGGGCTTTTCGGCGTCATCCTGACGAACAACAAGATCAAGCGGCCGCTGATGCCTTCGCCGATCGATAGCGAACTGATTGCCGGCACGGCGCAGCAGCCCGCGTTCCTGCCGGTGCCGTGGCGCATTGAGCGCACTTCGATCCTCGAGGCGCAGTTCTTCGATCGCAGCGGCGCGCCGAACACCATCCAGCTTTGCCTGCAGGGCTATACGAAATTCAACGAAGGCAAGCGGCCGAATTTCATCCCCAACGTGCTCGGCTACCGCAAAGCCATCAGCCATGTGTACATGCCCAGCATCGCGGAGCTGGCGCAGCTTGACGGGAAAATGCCGTACTGGTGGCCGATCATCGATGTGGACGCGGTGCCGGCGCAGCAGGCGGTGCGGAACAAGTTCACCATTCCCGATGGCTGCTATTGGACGCACATCGTGGCGGGCTCCAGCCAGGCGGCGGGCTTTGTGCTGCAAATTTACGATACGGACCGGCAGCAGATTTTTGAGGATTCGCCCACCACGGTTTCCGGCAATCACGTGGGCACGGCGCAGCAACCCTTCTGGCTGAAAAAAGTGTATAAGCTGCCCACCAGCGGCCAGATGCAGTGCCGCGTGATCAACCTGGCGGCCGCGGCAAACGACATCCAGGTGGTTTTGTGTGGGGTGCGAGACTAACATGGGTAGCCCACTCGTCAGTCCGTTCGATACAAACACGCTGCCGCAGATCATCATTCCGCGTTTGCCGGTAACGAATTTCATGCCGGCGGGCGGCGAAGACTTTGAAGCGCACGGCTACGTGCTGCTGCCGGCGATTGGCGCCAGCGCGGTGGTGGTGGCGGTGCCGATCCCCGAAGGCCGCATGGCGATGGTGAAGCGCATTGCCAACGTGTTCGTGGGCGGCGGCTTCCAGGAAGGGCAGGGCGGCGTGGTCTGGCAGATTTTGCTGGATGGCACCAACCCCAACAATCCGGTGGTGGCGCCGTTCTTCGATAATATCGTGGCCAGCCTCGGCGCGGTGAACAATCCCAGCGCGATTGACGGCATCCGCGTGCGCGAAGGCAACCTGCTGCAGCTCATCGTGAAGAATGTTTCCGTCGCCGTGGCCGGCCAGTTCATCGGCGGCCGCCTGGGCGGGTACTTCTACCCGATCGAGCTGGATCCCACGGACGCGTCTTTCTGATGCGCGGCAAGCGCATCGCGTGAAAAAAGTCAGGAACGGGGGAGACGATTTATGCTAGGATTCCGCGCACCGCATGACCACTCGACGCCTGGGCGCCATAGGTGGGGCTCCCGTACTTTCGGGAGCAAATACAACATCCATCGCGCCCGGGCGTTTTTCTTTTCTCTCCTGCTTTGCCTCTTCGCCGTCCTGTCAGCCCGCGCTGATGTTCAGTACACCATCCCGCAGACGGTGCAGCAAACGTTGGCAAACACCATCGCCTGCACTGGTAGTTTACAGTCCTATGCCGTGAACAATTTGGGACAGACGCAGCACTCCGCAACGATCACCTTTTCTGTTCTTCCAACGACATCGCAGGTAACGATCAATGCGACGGATACCCTCAGTCAGTCTATGGTGATTTCTGATTTTTTGATGGGATCCCCTGTTGTCCAAACGCAAACCGTGAATGCCAGCGGATATTATCCAAAAATTTTCGTGGTGGTGAACTGCACGGGGGGAACCTACAACCTGGCCTATTCCGGCACTTCCTCAACTCCGCCAGTGAATTCGGGAACATCTCTCTACTCTCAAGTGCAAAAAACACTGATGAACGCTTCCAGCGCTGGCAGCACTTTGGGCGTCACGTTTTCGCCGCCGTTTGGCAGCAGCTTGGGGCAGATCGTAACGCAAGCATCAGGAACCGGATTCCCTGTTGGTTCAACGATCACCATCAACTGCAGGGACTTACTGCTGAACACCGTCGTTTCCACGGTAATCACGCCGACGGCCACGGGTCAACAACTTTTTCCCGTTGCTGCAAACTCTTGTCCTAGCTTAAATGTCGTCTACACCGCTGGTGGTGCCAGCGCGAACACCTACACGCTCGAATATCTTTTCCCACCGCCGGGCGTGAATCAATCAGCGGATCCCTGCGGTCCAGGAAATACCAAGTCCAGCGCGGTGATCACCGCGCCAGCGGCCACCACCACGCAAATCGTCGCGGGCGTGGCAGGCCAGCAAATTTATGCTTGCGGATACAACCTCGGTGTGGTCGTCGCCGTTGCTGGCACCGTCCAGTGGACGTCTGGCACAGGCGGCACCTGCGCCGCGAATACCGTCACGAAAACCGGCGCGATCCCCATCAACACCGCCGAACCATTCTCCTACGGACCGGGATCCACGCTGTTCACCGCGGCACCAGGTTCCGGCGTGTGCCTCACGCTCACCGGAGCGGGAGACAACGCCGCCGGAATTTTTACTTACGTGCAGCAATAGCTAGAAGGGCATGACGGCGTTGCAATTCTGGACACGGGACGATTTCGGATCGATATGAGAGTTACAGGCGGCCAAGCGCGTATGTTCCTCGATCGCAAAAACCATCAATGCGCGGCCAGTCCAGCGAATCCACGCACGGCGGCTGCGTTCCGTGTAGTAGAAAGCAGCGCTCTGACCAGCAAACATCGCGGCAGCGTGGCCAGCAAGATGCGGCGTCGAAGGGTGTTTGCCCAACGTGAGATTGCTTTCCCATCCGCCACCATCGAGCACTCTGGCTGTCGTCCACGCGTCGGCGGATTTCGCCGCCGCCAGCAGGGAGACGCCGGTCCAGAAAATCTTTTTGTTGAACGGTTTCGGTTGCGGGGCATCGGGAAGACTTTTTTCGTGTACAGGTGACTGAGCATGAACAGGAAAAGCAAACAGCAGCAGCAACGCAACGATCAGGGTCAAAACGGGCAGCATTCGCATGGGCATCCACTCCTTACCAGTATGACGCGCTGGCTGGCCTTTGCGTTTCTGGTACTTTGGTACTGTGTTCCCGCCGCCGCCCAGGTGACGCTGGTGACGGGCACGGTTACGGATCTGAGTGGCTTGCCGTATGCCGGCGCCACGCTGAAAGCGCAGTTGGTGACCACCGCCGGCAGCCCTGTCACCGGGCAGCCCACCGTCACTCTGAGCACGCAGGCGCAATGTACCGCTGCGCACGCCGGTACCGCGCCGTGCCAGGTGCCATTCCAGGGCACGTACGGTCCGCAAACACTGGATCAGTCTGGAAACATCCCAGGTGGCGGCATGAATTTGCAGGACAATACGCTGATAACGCCGGCATCCACGCAATGGCTCATAAGCGTGACGGTCAACATTTTAGGCCCGCCGTTGGGCACTGGACCGCAAGCCTGCATCGCGCAAATCACCATCAGCGGTGCGGCGCAATCTGTCACACCTAACTTCAATTCTTGCCCGGCACTCTCCAATGGCAACCTAAATTCGCTGAACACCACGGGCGTCACGCTCTCCCAAACCTGCGGCAAAGCCGTTGCGCCGTGTATCCAGATTCCGGCCGGCGGCGGATGCTTCGGCGGCAGCAGCGGTGCAGTCACAAACGCCGGAAGCAACGTGATCACATTTGCCAGCGGCTTCCCCACCAATCCGACACCGCAGGTAGGCCAGCTTGCATGGGTAATGCTGGAACATGGCACGGCGGGATTTCTGTGTGGGACGGCATACAACGCTACCCTCGAAATCACGAGTCCGACTTACACCGAGACTGTTTATTGTGGCGCAACCTTGACCAACGGCGGTCTGCCGATAACCATCACCGCTGTCAATCCTGGTGTTTCCATCACGCTCTCTCGTAACTGTGGGACGACTCAACCGGGAACCAATGCGTTTTTCTTCTACGTGCCAAATATCTACTCGCAAATGGTCACCGCTTGCCTGGGGCCAAACAACCTAGGTGGGACAAACGTACACGTGGCGCAAGGAGTTTACGGCTTAGATAATACAGGCAACGGCTCACAAAGCGCTTGCGGGTGCGTTCAACTGTCAGGATGCGTCCCCAACACCTATGCCTTCACCAGCCTGAGCGGAGAAAGCTCGTCTGGCACCGTGATTTTCACGCCGCCTTGGTACAACCACACCGGCGACCTCGGAACGGTTCTTGCCGGCGGAATCTTGAGCAACATCACCTTTGACGGAGGGTGGGCCAACCTCGCCGTGGCCATCGGGCGGGGAACATTTTTCGACGGGAACGCCTGCGGTTCACATGATTTTATAATCACCGGGTACAACATCGCTGGCGCTGGCGGCACTTCGGAAACTTTGTATCCGTCCAATTCGCTCATTCTAGGTAACGGAAATTGCGAGATTCGCAACGCTTATATCGTAAGCGGAGATAGCGGCATAGCGATGGGGACGGTATCGGGCACAATCGTTGACTCCACCGTAATCACCAAAAATCCGACGTTCATCCAGAACAGCAGCGGAGCCATCACCGAAACCTATCGTATTCTTGGCGGCTTTTACAGTACCGCTGGTGCTAACAGAGCTGGCGGAAATGGTGGCGTGATTGCCAGTCCTGTCGGCGGTGTGACGCCTTCCGGCGACCGCTTCATCGTAAGAGATGCTGATTTCTGCGTGACCAACGGCTCGAATGTGCCAGCCATCAACGACACGGAGACTTCCGGCAGGATAGATCTGTTCAACGTGACGCTTAATAGCGCTCCGATTTGCGTGCCCGGAGCAAACGTAGGCGGCCTGACCACGGCGAGCGGGATAATCTCCAACTTGCACAATACGAGAATCACCGCAACCGGAACAGGTGTACCGGTTACAGCGCCAGCCGGAAGTACAACGAACAATTTGGGTGGAAGCTCCACCAGCGGCGGCGCGGCGAATTCCATCGCCGGAACCTTCACGGCGGTTCCCTCGGAGAGCGGCACAGTGACGTGCGCGGCCAGCGCAGCAACCATCACGTTCAAGGTTCTCACGTATGCCTCTAATCCTATCGTGGTGATTCAGGACCGCACTACAGCGGGCGCCGTGACGCAAACTTCCCTTTCGACCACACAGGAAGTAGTCGGTTGCCCTGGCGCCACCGATGTGCTGACTTACACCGTCACGCCGAATCCATTTTGACATGACCTTCCGCCCCCTCTCCGCGCTACTCGCTCTCCTGCTCACGGCAGGGATGGCGCAGGCAGGTCCGAAACACGTCCTGGCGCGGATTGGGGAGATCGCACTGGATCACATCGCGCCGGCGGCGACTTCCTTGCTAGCCACCAACAGGATCCACAACTGCCGTTTACGCTTTGGAGTTGGCGGCGGATGCCCCGATGGCGGCTATGGCGAATTCAAGGCCCGCGAAGGGATGCGCTTCGGCTTCTCCGTGGGCATGGGAGAAGCCAGCCACGGCTGCTTCACCAGCGTGCAGACGAAAAAATGGGCGTGCCTCTTCCTCGCCGCCGCGCCCATCACCATCAACACCGTCACGGCTATCCAAGCAAAGGAGCATCGTGCGAAAACTGATTTTCATTAGCCTGCTGCTGTGCGCTTCGGTTGCGCGGGCGCAAACCACTCCCATCACCACCTGCAATCTCACGCCAGCGGCGAACGATCAACTCTGCGTCCTGCTCGTCAACGGTTTTGGATTCAACCAAACCGGGGCGCAAACGCTAGTGTCCGCGATCCAAGGCATCGGAGCCGCTTCCAGCGTGACCAACGCGGTCCTTGTAGCCATCCAAAATCAACAGACGCTGGACGAGAAAAAAGAAGCGGCGGACATCACCACGCTGCAAACGGCCATCGGCGCCATTCCTATCGGTCCAGCGGGACCGCAGGGACCGCAAGGCGCTCAAGGGATTCCTGGACCCGCGGGAGCGAGCGGCAGCCAAGGCCCCGCCGGCCAGCAGGGACCAATGGGACCGTCAGGGGCAGCAGGTCCAGCCGGTCCGCAAGGCGCTCAAGGACCGATCGGCCCGCAAGGACCGGCTGGTACCGGCATCGCGGCTGGCGGGAGCGCCGAATACACGCTTGCCATCGGGAGCGGTGGAACGCGCAATTTCTCTCTTCCCACGGTGTTCACGGAACTTCTTGGATCCCGGCACATCGCAAATTTCTCGGCAATACACCAGATTCGCGCTTGCCACAACGTCACGCTCGGAGTGGCTGGAGGAATGTATCAAATAGAGTACTCAACGGACAACGCCACATGGAACATCCTTCTCGGCGGCATCCCCATCAATTCCGCAGGGCTTAGTTGCGGCGCGTGGACGAACTACAGTGGCCCAGTAAGCGACACGGTCTACCTGCGCATCCGTGGGGCTTCTACAAGCGGAGGAACGGCAAGTTTGTGGGGCGCGTGGCTTCAAGCGCAATGAGAATCAGCGTCACGCAGCAGAGGCTGATCGCGCTCGCGGCGCAGGGCAAAAGCAGCAAGGAAATTGCGGACGAAGTACACTTGAGCATCGGAACGGTGAAGTTCCATTTCAGCGAACTGTACCGTGACCTTGGGTTGTATGGCCAGGGAAGCCGTTTCGAACTGCTGAAGTTTTGCAGTTTTTTGGGACTGGTGAAAATCTGATGAGTCATTTCTGGGATGTCTCCGCTGCAGACGTAGTGCGCTGGCTTCTGCTGGTGGGCGGGTTCGCTGCCATGATCTACGCGCAAACGAAGCTCCTGACCCAGCGCATGAACGGCTTCGAACAATGGATGAAAAACCACGAAGAGGAATCCCGATCCAGAGACGAACTGATCGTGGAACTAAAGGTGGCCAACGAGCGCTTGGCAGTCCTGGCGGCCGCAGCGGAGCGCCGCCTAGAACGATTGGAAGACCGCCGCTGACAGTTCTTGCTGCCGTCGAGCGGATAGGGGCTTGGCGGGAGCGGGATGGGGCGGTGTAGCAGGCCGCCCCTTTCGATTGGGCGTTGACTTTTGTGGCAGTCAGGAATAGAACAACTGCATGGCTACCGCTTTGTATTCCTTTAAGCTCGATTCGGACGGCAAGATCCGCGTTGCGCACGTTTTCTTCGGCGAAGACGATGCCGAAGCCGAAGCCAATCTGAAAGCCCATGCGGAGATCTGCCCGAAATTCGGGCCAGCATTCCGCAAAAAAGAGACGGTGGAAATCCCCGTGGAGATTGACGCCCTGCCCGAAGGCGATGAAGACGAGCTCGGTGAATGGCTCGATGAACTGCTCGGCCTCGAGGACGACGACGACGCGGAAGACGACGAGGACAAGGAAGACGAGGACGATTGAAGTTCACTTTTGCACGCTCGCCTAACCACCACGCAGGCGCATTCGGCGATCTCTGCAAACAGAAACAGTCTGCCCAAGGGCCTAGATTGAGAAACCCAATTCACTTCACGATAAGTTACAGGTGCAAAATAGGCGACCATTCGCAGTGCACCAAGAAACGTTGCCCGTGTCCGTGTGGGCATCCCATTGGGCAATCTTATGCCGCGTAGGATCAATCCGTACTACCGTCAGATGCGCTACACGCTGGGCGTGCTGGGCGACCTGGCATCGATCATGGCCACGATCTCGAGCGCCGCGGCGCAATACGGGCTGGATCCGGGCTTTGTGACGGCGGTGGCGCAGGCGGAATCCGGCTTGAATCCCAACGCCGTCAGCGCGGCCGGCGCGAAGGGCATCATGCAACTGATGGACGCCACCGCGGCGATGCTCGGCGTTTCCAATCCCTTCGATCCGGTGCAGAATATCAATGCCGGCGTGCGCTACTTGGCGCAACTGCTGAATCAGTTTGCCGGCGACGCGGCAAAAGCGCTGGCAGCCTATAATTGGGGCCCGGGGAACGTCAACAAAGCGGTCCAGCAGTGGGGCGCGGATTGGCTGGCCCACGCCCCGCAGGAGACGCAAGCCTATGTCCAAAAACTCACTGGCGTTACGGCGAGCGCTGCGAATTCTGGACCGGCTGTACCCGCAGGGGTATCGCCTGACGCTTCCGCCCTCACCATCGATGCGGCGACAGGGTTGCCGATCGATGATTCTACGCCGACACCCGCGCCGTCCGTCCCGTCCTGGATGCCGCAAACGCCAATAGGCCGCATTTTGCTCTTGACAGGCGCCGTCGTTGGTGCTTCGATACTCGCCGACACACTCTTAGGTGACTGATGGATGCAGGACACCGATGGCCTACGAAACCACAAGAGTTTCTGTACCTCAAAGCCAAGCTGACATTCGAAAAATGTTGATTGCGCACGGCGGGACGGCTGTGGCATTTGTCAGTCAACCGCCCACTGAAGGCTTTGAGACGATGATCCCGATTGATGGTGTCACATACAAAATTCGCGTTAGCGCAACCGTCCCACCTGAAAGCAGGGATGCAGAGAAAGACACGCGGAGGATTTGGCGGGTTTTATTTTTTCACCTAAAAGCAGTGTTCGAAGCATCAACCTCTGGCGTTTTGGAATTCAGGGAAATGATGATGCCTTATATCGTGACAAAGGACGGCAGAACGATCGGGCAACACGTTTTGCCTAATCTCTCCACCGCAGTTCAGGGTAAGCCAGAGAGATTGTTGCCAGGGTCCGCAGAATGAGCGAACAAGAGCTGATGCAGTCCATCAAAACGGCGTGGGGCGCGGCGATCGCGGACGCCTGCAGCACATCTTCGATTCCAGAGAATTTTCTGGCGGCGCTGATTGCCGGCGAATCCGGCGGGAAGAACGATGCGCGGCGCTTTGAAAAAAACGTGCTCCTGTCGCTGTGGGAAGTGTTGCTGGGGCGCAAAGCGGCCTTCGGCAGCATTGGCCGCGCGGACCTGGTGAAATTCATCGCGGCACAGAGCACTTTGTCGCCCGTACTTGCGGGCGCGCGTGGAATTGATTCGCTGCCGCCGGATGCCTTCCAGCGCGTGGACGGCTTGGCAACGTCCTGGGGGCTGACGCAGATCATGGGTTACCATGTGCTGGGCGGGGGCCTGACGCTGGACGATTTGCGCGATCCCGCGAAGCATCTCCGCTTCTCGCTCACCATGCTCACCGGCTTTGCGCATCAGTTCCAGCTAGACGTGACGCGCGAATTTGACGATCTCTTCCGCTGCTGGAACACGGGCCGGCCGGATGGCACCACGTTCGATCCCGCGTATGTGAATAACGGCCTGGCGCGCATGGCCGTCTGGACGTCCCTGTGAGAAGCGTGGGGAACAAATGATGCACAGCGGCGAAGAATGGTTCAAAGCAGGCTGGCCGGAATATATTTTCCTGATCGCCGTCGTGGTGATTGTCCTGCTGCTGATTTTTTCGAAGCGGGTGAGCATGAAAGCGTTTCAGGACTTTATCGACACGATCAACACTGCCGGCGGCCACATCGTCATTCTCACGATTCTCACCGGATGGTTTTTTGTCTCCGCGATGCGTTTTTTCTTCCACACGCTCGGCCTGCCCGATGAAGTGATCACCAAACACGACGCCATCATAATGAACGCCGTCACCTTCCTGACAGGTTCGGCTTTCGGTGGTGCGTGGGGCGCGCTGATCAAAACGATGTCTGGCGGCAAAGCCAATGGCACGCCGGTGCCGCCGTCGTCCGCGACGGCAGACACCATGACGGTTGGCCTGGTGCCCGCCGATGGAAAAAAAGATGCCACGGCATAAACTCAGCGTCGAGGAACAGCTTCGCGGGACGCGCAAAGCGCTGGCCAATCCCAAAACGCCCAAACAGTTTCTTCCGTCGCTCAAAAAGCGGCTATCGCAACTCGAAAGGCAAAAACGATGAAGATCACACACACCGATTCTTACCTGGACCGCCGCGGCAACGTGATTGCCGGCATCGCCGCGGTCGCGCTGCTGCTGCTCTGCATGGCGGGGGCTTTCCTGGCTGGCGGCTGCGCCTCGAGGGTGAAAAACGTCACCAACCTTCCGCCGGGCGTCACGCAGGCCGAAGTGCAGAATTGGGATAAAGAGATTGCCGCGCTGCACAAGATGGCCACCATCACCAGTTCGCTGCGCCAGGGCGTGATCGGGCTGGAAAAGGCGAACGCCTTCCCCGATACCGTGGCCTACGTGAACGCGCTGCGCGCCATCGCCAAGATTGATCAGCTCGAGCTCGCCGCCAGCGACTACCTGAAACAGCAGCCCGAATACTTTGGCCAGCCGCAGAAAGACAAGGTAAAAGGGATACTGGGCGACATCGCCGCGGAGATCCAGACGCTGAATGTGCAAAGCCTTGCCGGCATCAAGAATCAGGACACTGCCAAGGAAGTGAACACGCTGGCCACCGAGCTGTCTGCCACGCTCAATCTGGCGCTGTCCTTCGCCAACTGAAATCCCACACACACAAGCGAGCAGCAAAACGAAGGGGGGCTGACTGGCAGTTCTCGAAAAACGCAGTAATCGGTTGTAGTCCAATGCGGGACCCCAACCAGCGTGAAGGGCAAGCCGTGTAGACGGCACGCGACGATTGGAAACATCGCTAGGGGCCGGTGAAGGGAAAGTGCGGACCTTCGGGACAGTCAGCTTCTCTTCGTTAAAAATAGAAAAGAGAAAAACATGAGCACACCCAACAAAGTTCTGACCGCGCTGGCGAATGCCAATGGCTACGTGGCGCTGGCGCTGCAGGTGGGCGAGACGCTGATTCCGCTGGCCAAGGGCGCGATCAAAGAGATTCGCTCGATCGGCCAGGGCACGGAAACCGTCACCTACGAAATCCTGCTGACGACGGATGCCGCCGAGCTCGATGCCATCGACAAGCTGGCCATCGATGACTTGACGGTCATCAACGCCGAGCTGGCCACCCACGGCATCGCGCCTGTTCCTCTGCCGGCGCCGAAACCGCCGGAACCGCCCATCACGCAATGAAGCGGTGAAAAAACAACGTAGACACGCTGACAGGCTTGTACTATCCTGCGTGTGGGCATCCTGGTACGCTAGAGCGGTTTCGGGAGGGAAACACGTTATGCAAATTTTCTCGGACGACACCAAGGGACTGAACCTGACGATTCAGGAAACCGTGGCCGCCACCGGCGCGGTGATCAAATCGGCCGGGCCGTTTGCCGTGGACGTCACGGACCCGGGCGGCAGCATCAGCGTCACGCCGGGCTCGCCGGACCAAACCACGCCCACGAATTTCAAGCCCAATGGCAGCGGCAAGACGGGCACGGTAACGATCCACGTCACCGACCAGTCCAACGGCTTGAATGCGTCCATCAGCTTTGACGTGGTGGCGCCGCCGCCCCCGCCGCCTCCCGTGAAGGCGGACACCATGACGCTTGGCCTTGTTCCCGCGCCCTAGCATCGCACTAGGGTTTTGTTTGCCCTCGTAACACCACCCCGCGCGGCGCTCTTCCCCAAGGGCGCCGCGTTTCTCTTTTTTGTCGCCCGTACTTACTGGCGGCGTGGTAGAATCCCACCAATGCAGTAAACCACTTCGAGGACACACCAACGCCGCCGACCTGGGCAGGTTCGGCGGCGTCCCTTTTTAAGAGTGCAGGAATTTGTGGCAGACGGCGCGCCACTGCGGCCCCAGCCGGATGCCGAGCACGCGCGGATCGCGCAGCCAGCGCGAAACATGCTGGCGCTTCGGCGCGTCTTCGAAGTGAGCGGAGCGGCCGCGCAGGTTGCCGTGGAATTTGCAAGGCAGCGGTTGATTGCACTTCACGCGCGGCACGTGAATGTCTGGACGGTCACAGAAGAGTTTGCAGTGCCCGATCAAATGCGCACCTTGCTGGCCAGCGTGCCGCGAAATTTTTCCAGGTCGAAGTAGCGCCAGCCGCGGAAGCCTTCATGGTACAGCTTCTCTTCCAGCCGGTGAAACGGCGGAGGACAGATGGCCACCCACATATCGCCCCTGATCTGCCATTCGCTTTCCGTGCCGTCGATCGCCGTCAGTTTCGGAAGCTGCCCCACGTTCTGCACGATTTCGCGGATGTCGAAGTGGCCGAGGATGCGGCCCTGGTGCGTGTAGAAAATCTGGTCGACGGCGGGATCCTTGGGGCGACCGCGCCCGAGCGTGAAATAGAAATTTCCCCAATCATGGGTGAAGACTTGCAGGACTTTCTTTGGCGGCATGAACGCCGGCCAAGTTTTGAGGATCGCGCGGGTCACAACTCTTCCCAGGAGTTTCGCAGCTCCGCCACGGTCAGAGGGCGCCCTTTAGAATTGTGAGCACCAGTGCCAGGCCGATCGCGGTCAGCGCCCCGATCAGCGCGCCCGTGATCATCTCTTCCTAGCGGCGCCGTTGGTATTCCTTCACGCCGAACAGGACGTATTCGTTTTCTTCCACGGGACTCAGGATCGGGTGTTCCAGCAGCAGGTTGGTGGGGCTGATCAGTTTGCAGCGGCGTGGCATCGGTTTTCTCCCGTTCGTTGCAGCGTTCGATGAAGGCGCGGGCTTCGTTCGTCAGTTGCGGGTAGCCCCACTCTTCGCGGAAGTGTTCATCGCAGCGCACCGTCTTATTGGGCATGATGCGGTGGGCTTTGCGCCGCAGCCCGATGCGCCGGCAGCGCCCGCAGTTCAGGTTATCGTGCGCCTTGGTCACAAGCGTTTCCAGATGCAGGCGATCCACACCACCGCTTCGGCCAGCGAACCAATCAGGATGCCGGCAAACAATTCCACGTGGCGGTGCAGCCACGTATGCACGGGCTGGTACAGCGCCACCAGCGCCAGCACCAGAAACGCGCCGATGGCCAGCCAGCGGCCGTTGCGGTGGTCGCGCTCGATCGCAGTCTGGATAATTTCCTCTTCCGTCAGCGGATGCGGCCGCGGTCCCGTGCCCGTATCCATCGCCAGCAAATCGCCCACGCCGTATTTGTCGAATACGGATCCATGCTCATCGCAGAACGCGCAGCCTGGCGTCGCCAGCTTCCCGCACGGTTTCCCATCCACCGGATAGCCGCAAAAGTAGTTCATGGCGTCACACCACTTTCCCAACGCTGTACGGTTTGAACGTGGGAAATTCGTTCCACTCGCGGCCGTCGAGCAGCCGGCCGGCTGCTTTCTTGCTGATTCTTTCAGGAGAATCATCGCTGCGACTCCGACATCCCAACGCCTCTGGCCAAACGAATGTGCCCCACTGTTTGAAAAAAAACGGGACGCCGGCAGCCTGGCACTGGTCGCGCAGCGACCGCGCCCAAGCCGGATACATCGCCCGCGCGTTGGCACCGCTCTCCCCGCCGCACACCACCCAATCAATTCCGGCGTTGTAAGCATTCCACGGCGGATGAATGAACGTCCCTAACGTGACCGGGCCGAGCAGCGGCTCGGCGGAGATCCAGCGCACCGCCGCAGGCGTGGCCAGCAGCAGCGGGATGCGTTCCTCGGCGAAGTGCTGATTCTCCACGCTCACGCCCAGCCACACGTTGGGCAGCGGCTTCTCTGGAACGCCGGCAACGCGCCACTCGCGGGAAAACCAATCGTGCATGCAGGCCGCGCGCTTGGTGAGAATCTGGAAGGTGTGCTGCGGGCACCGTAGGATGATGTCGAAGATTTTCTCAGTCCACTCCGCGCGCACGGCTTCGTGGAACAGATCGCCCATGTCGCAGACGAAGATGCGCCGCGGCTTGCGCCAGTGCAGCGGCTCTTCCAGCCGCTCGGGCAGGAAGCGCACTTCGCCTTCCCAATGCGAACAATTCACGCTGGGTTGTTCAGCGGAGACATACCGGCCTTCGTGGATCACCGCCAAGCCTTTGTAATCAGGATGGTTTTTCAACCGCGTGGCGGCCAGGCGCGCTGCGTAGCAGTTCGCGCAGCCCGGCGAAATCTCCGTGCAGCCCACAATGGGATTCCAGCTCGCGTCCGTCCACTCGATCGTAGTTTTGCCCATCGGTGTTTTCCCTAAATAAGTGCCCGCAGTTCTTCCAGCCGTTTTTCCTCGATCGGCGTCAGGCAGCGGTACGTCCGCGCGCCAAAGCGCGAAGCGTCCAGCATCGCCAGCGCGTCCACCAGCGCCGAGCGCAATCCGTTTACCTTCACGAACAAATCATCGATGCGCTTCTCGCGGCGGCTGAGTTCAGATTGGCAAAGGTCGATTTCGTGCTGCAGCTCAGCGCGGGTTTGCCGTCGTCCTTCGGGATCGCGTGGGCGCTTCATACCGGCGTCTTTAGCAAGCCCTTGAATTGCTGCATCAGCGTTTGCGCCAGTTTTTCTCCGGGGATGAACGACGTCACCGCCACGGAAAGAATCTCTTTGCACGCGCCGCAGAAGCACGTGAGATAGGCCACGGCAAACGGGCCAGTGTCGCCGGCATTGTAGTTCCAGCCATAGGCCGGCTTTTCCGCGCCGCAGTGCGGACAGAAAAACGCCGTGGGATCCGCTGGCAGTTGCACCGCCATCACTTCTTTGTATTTCGTGACGGCCTGTACCAACGGCTCGATTTCGGCCAGTGACTTGTCCTTCTCTGACAGGAAATCAATGTAGGCGACGGCCGCCGCCAGCACCGCTTTGGCCCTGCGTTCTCCCTGCGCCATCATTCCCCCTTAGTCGTGTATGTAAACGAAAAACGCCACTATGGCCGAAACAATCAGGGCACCGCCGGCGATTTCCAATTCGCGCCAGGAAAACGGAACGCTGATCGATCCAGCGATCCCCAGCACCATCAACCGGATGCCCACCACGCCAAGATAGGCCAGCCACAGCAGCAGCAGCACGGTGAGGATCGCGGCTTCTCTGTTTTCCCAATCCGCCATCATTGCACCTGCGATTCGGCGGCCGCATCCGGCGGCGCCAGCGTGTAAACAAGGTGGACGCCTTGCGGCATTGCTTCGGCCTTCACGTAGCCGTGGAGCACATAGCGCAGCGCAGCGCCTGCCGGCGGCTGTGGCGGCGTCAATTTCGAGAGCAGAGTGCCAAGCCCGGGCCGCACCATGTTGAGCAGCTCGAGCTCTCCGGGCACGGCGTTCGCCGGCGCAGGTTCATAGACCAGCGTGTACCAGCGATCGCGGAAGTCCCGCTGCCACTGTTCCATTCCCGCGGACTTGCTGGCTGTGGCGGCATTCCCTTCGCACGCCTGCAGGCGCTGCTCGGCGGCGGCGTCATGCTCCAAAATCGTTTGCTGCGCCTGGTCCGTCAAGCGCTGCATCGCCGCGCGCTGGATCTCGCCGAGTTCGCGGATGTCTTGATTCGAACGGTTGGTGATCCCGTGGATCGCCATCGCCGAAGCCATCACGGTGATCGAAGCGCCGGCAATGGCGCCAAACAGGAAATTAAACAGCGGTGATCGTGTCAGCATGGTGCTCCTTGTTCAGTCCGGTACTGTCAGTCGTTTGCGAACTTCGTTCGCAAACTCCTTGAGTACCTCTTCTTTTTTCTGTCGAAACGCGGCGGCGGCGTAGGCGTAGGCGTAGGCGGCAGCGGCAGCGGCGTAGGCGTCGGCAGCGTCGGCAGCGGCAGCGGCAGCGGCGGCGGCAGCGGCAGCGGCGGCGGCAGCGGCAGCGTCGGCAGCGGCAGCGGCGTAGGCGTAGGTGGCAGCGGCAGCGGCGTAGGCGTAGGCGGCGGCGGCAGCGGCAGCGGCGGCGTAGGCGTAGGCGGCGTAGGCGTAGGCGGCTCTTAATTTTTTCGCGGCATCCTGACCGGATGCCGCTCCAGTTTTGGCCCATTCGCGCGCGGCTTCAATCGCTTTGCGTGGCCGCTTGTCGTCAGGATATTTTTTCTCGAAATGCGGCAGCGCGCGTTCCGCAAAATCGCATGCAACTAAAACGATTTCCGCCCTTGTCGGCCAGCCGGGTTTCCCCGCCATGCGGCCGCAGAGCCATAGCATCCAATCCGCGCGCTCGCACTGATCCCACGCTTGCCTGAAACTTTTCCCGTTCACCCATTCGACAGCTTCGCGGCATGCGCCGAGCGCTCGAAGATGCACCAACAGCTCTTTAGAGTTCACGGGGTTACCTCTTTTTTCTCTCCGAATTTTTTGCCGCAGTGCGGGCAAGCCAGATCGGCAAAATACTTTTTGACCGTGCGCCGCAGCACCGGATACGCAATGGCCGCAAAGATGGCCGTCTCGGCCAGGTCTTTTGCCCAGATCAGCGCCACCACTTTATACGCCGGGTCGATCATCGCGGCACGCTCTTCACCATGTCGTCCGTCAGTTCGATCTGGCGCGCCTGCAGCACGCCGAATTCCGCCAGCCGGCGCGCGCAGTAGCGCTTCGCATTCTGACCGGAATGGTCACCAGGGAAAACGGATTGCAGAGGGACGCTGCGGCCGTCAGCAGCATAGATGCGCAGGTAGTCCGCCAACTGGCCGAGCACCGTCAATTCCGCCCAGGTCAGCGTGTGCCCGGCAATCGTGAAGTTCGATTTTTTGCCGCGCGCACTCATCGCGCGAACCTCAGATCGAACGCGCTGGCCGTCACTCGCTCGCGGCACCGGCGCGCGGTTTTCTTCGAAACTGGCGCGACGCCACTCTTGCGCGCTTCCCATTGAAGGAAAGTCTCGCCGGCAACCAGGGTAGCTGCCGGCGAGTGATGCCGCGTCCCAGCCTGAGAGCTACATTCCGCGGCAAGTCGCCTGCGTCCCATGCTGCCCGCTTCCTCACCACGCGCAGGGATCGGCTTACGGGCTTCCGGCTGTTCGTGTCCAACAGCCGGACTCTGTTTGACCGACACCACATGGGACGCAAGATCATCGCGCAGGCTCACCTGCCACGCCTGCAGACGCTCTTCGGCGCGGTCCACCAGCTTGATCAACTGGCGCAGGAGCAAACGCCGCAGCCACAATTTCAGTTTGTCTTTCATAGCATGGTGCTCCCGTCGACCACGCGGCCGCTTTTCAGCGCGGCCGCGCAGGATTCGCAGATGCCGTCCTGCACGATCATGTCTTTGCCGTTCCAGCAGGCCCGCACAATCTCTCCGATGATCAGGATGGCGATCACGTCTGTCTGCCGCCGCGCTCCGCGAAGGTCGATCTGTTTGCACCATTTGCAGAGTCGGACGCGCACGCCGGCGCTGGTGGCTGTTGGTTCGGTGGGGCGAGTGGCTGGGGCGGTTCCTTCATTCGGCAGATCGCGTGTGTCAGTTGTTCTGGCGCTGCTTCCCGCAGCGACCGTACCGTGGCCAGCGTCAGCGGCAGATTCGTCCCGTCCAGCAGCTTGATTTCGAATCTTGTCGTCCATATCGGGTCACTCCATCCAAGCAATCCGAGAGCATGCACTGCGGCGGCGTCAGCGACTCCCGCGAATAGTTCGAGCTGTTTTGTCCGTCCCATCTTCTCGCGCCTCACCGGCGCCGCCATTCCCGTTTTCTTCCGGCTCATCGCCGGCGGCGGCCGCTTTGCCATCCCGCGGCAGCGGACCGGCCGGCAGGTAGCGGTCCAGCCATTCCACGATGTACGCATGGTGCAGAATCCACACAGGGCGCCCCTGCAGGGCTTTCTTGAGGGTTGCCCATGAGAATTGCGCCCCCATCGCCGTTCGCAGCAGGGGCAGGCTGTAACCGTGCGGAGCACCATCATGGGACGCGCGCCTAAACGCTTCCAAGCGTGCGATCTGATCTCGCGTCAGTGCCTTACTTTCTCTGCCGCCTGGCATCGGTGCCAACCTCCACTATCACCACTATACGCACAACACAATCTATTGTCAAGCGAAATATTTGGAAATTTTGCACCCGTTCCAAAGAGAAAGAAAGAAAGGAAATAGGTCTGTTCTGCTCTCTCCATACTGACGGATTCAAGCGACACTTTTTCTATGAGAATTGGAATTGGTTTGCCGAAAGTGGGCCTGGAGAGAGAACAGCGCACCTATATGGCCTGTACACGCGCAACGCCTTTAGAATCATAGAGATTAAATTGGTGCGCGAAATAGGTGCGCACCCATATAGGTGCGATGGGGGCCAGACCTATTTATAGTGTAGATGGCAAAGGGGTTAAGGCATATAGGTGCGCGGCACCCACTCCCTACGCGCGCGCGAGCATTTCCGGTGTAACAAAACGTGCCAACTGTCTCACCGAAGTGAGACACAGCGCGCACCTAATCCAGTGGAGCACTACAGGAGAGCAAAAGCGAAGGACTAGCGAAACAGACTGGCCTGGCGTTGGTTGCGCTCCGCGGCGCGATTCAGCCAGACGCATTCCGTGCGTGACCGTGATCCGTTGATGGCGGCGGTTTGATTGCAGTATTGTCCACCGGTCCAAGTGACGCGCTTCCAGCCACGATACAGCTTCCGGTAGAGGGGGCCAGGGTAGCTGGAAATGATCACCATTCCTTTCAGCGAGTGCAGCAGTTCGGCCAGCCTGCGATGGTCAGCATCCGTCATTTCCCAGCGGTAGCGGTGTTCCAGCGCGCTGCCGTTGCCAATCTTCCGGGTGCTCATCGGGTACGGCGGATCGACATAGTGCAGGCAGTCTCCTCGATCCATCTTGCGCAGGATGTCCGCCGCTTTGCGATTTTCGATGGTGACGCCCTGTAGGCGCTCGGTGAAGGACGCAATGCACTCTGGGAAAACTTTCCAGTCCGATGCGGCGGTGGTCCCCGAGCGATTCGAATTCCAGCGAAAGCCCGTGGACATGGTGCTGCTGATTCGCGTGTTGAAACCGGCGCGGCTGGCTTTTAGCCGCGAGATCGAATCGCTGCCCCAGCCCATAAAACTGCGGATGATGGTCCGCCGCGCTCTTTCCACTTCGCTGCGGGTGTGTTTGTAGCTGAGTTCGAATTCGGCTCTGGCAAACGGCGTTACCCGCAGCAGGGCTTCCAGCCGCGCGGCGCGTTTGCGATCCTGCAGCACGCGGAAGACGTTCACCACTTCGCCATCAAGATCATTATAAATTTCTGAATAGCACCGCGGCTTCTGCATCAGCACGCTGGCGCCGCCGCCGAACGCTTCGGTGTACACGCGATGATCGGGGAAAAGTTCCAGCAGCAGCGGCGCCAGGCGAAACTTTCCGCCGTGGTAGCGCAGCACCGGACGCCGCACCGGCGCGGTCGAAAGTGTCTGAGAAAAAATTATATTGGGAACAGGAGCGCTCATTCGCCTTCACCCACGAAACGATACCGTGCCAGGCCGCCTTGCCGGCCGCGTTTGCCGCCACTGATTTTTTCCGCCACGCCGCTGGCTTGCCATTTTTTCAGGCGACTCATCGCGTTGC
>Ga0210408_10000955_pt1 | contig 31985 bp, 27 predicted proteins | sample IncBWH4MmetaG_FD_155471 | JGI IMG/M metagenome (GOLD analysis project Ga0210408, IMG submission 155471) | Forest soil microbial communities from Barre Woods Harvard Forest LTER site, Petersham, Massachusetts, United States - Inc-BW-H-4-M | ecosystem: Environmental > Terrestrial > Soil >... | reverse complement strand
GATCACGACCAGCAGCGCGAGCGACGCGGAGTACCGGCTTAACGCCAGTCCCCCTTGCGCGTGCGGTTTGTCGAGAAAATCGCCCACGACCGCGCCGAGCGGTCGAGTCAAAACGAACGCGGCCCAAAATAAGATGACGTGTGAAATGCTCGTGAAGTAGTAAAGGAAAGCGGTTAATACGAGTGCACCACCGAAAACGGCCGCAGCACCGAGATATCCCATTTCATTCGTATCGGCGACCCAATCGCCGAGCGCCGTACCGAGTGTCTGCGAGAACATGATCGTCACCCAGTAAAACACTTCGACCTTCGGCGTACTTACCGTCTCGATCGATATGCTCCCGGTCGACCAACGCCAGATGAGGAGCGACGCGATCACACAGATTAGTAATATCGTCGAACCGCCGGTGTAACCGATACCTAGCGATCTGGTACAATAATCGGCCAGCGTTGTGCCAACCGTCGTCGTTGCGACGATCGTCAGCCAATAGAGGAACGGGTGAAATTTTTTCGCCTTTATTTGCACCAGCACCGCGGCGACGAAGATCACACCGAATATCGCCGTTCCGATCAGATAACCCGTACCCTTCGCCTCAGGCGTAGTTTCGCCAAGCCACGACATCGTCACGGCATCGCCGCCGGTTTCGCCCAGCGTGGTCGCGAGGATCTTAATGATCCAGAAGAGAAGCGTTACCCTTGGCACCTTGGCAACGAGCTCCGATCCCTTTTCGTCCATTTTATGCTCTTAAAATCATTGCGAGCTCCCGGGCAACGTAATGGCCGTCGAAGATCGACGAAACGATATGGATGTGCCAGCTAAAATTGTGTGCTTAGAATGGAATCGGCTCTCGGTTACTGAACGGCTGTTGACCGATGCTACCGTGCAACGAGCGATCTTGAACAACAGTCACGATTCCGACAACAATCCCACGTGAACTGGTTGCGATCAGTCGCTGATTTCTTCGGGCTCAAGCGCAACCTGGCCATCCTTCTCCTCGCGATCCTTGTCATCGGCACAGGCGAGGAACTCTGGATGCGTTTTGTGCCGAAATTTCTCCAGGCGCTCGGCGCGGGCGTTTTCGTGATCGGCCTTTACGATGCGATCCGCACCTTGCTCGGCGCGGTTTACGCCTATCCCGGCGGCGTGATTGTTGATCGTTGGGGACATCGCCGCTCGTTTCTACTGTTCAACATCGTCTCGATCGTCGGTTATGCCCTCGTTCTGTTGATTCCACATTGGGGCGCGGTCATCGCCGGAATGTTTCTCTTTCTTTCGTGGAGTTGTTTCTCGTTGCCCGCGACGCTTTCTCTGGTCGCCGCAGCGCTGGAGGCAAATCGCCATTCGATGGGAATCGGCGTCCAAATGGTGATCAGACGATTGCCGATAATGATCGCACCGTTTTTCGGTGGAATGTTGATCGATCGCTTCGGCGTAGAGGGCGGGGTTCGGATCGCGCTCGTAATTTCGATCATTCTTTCCGGCGCGACAATCTTCGTGCAGCAAAAGTTCGAAGACGAATCCAAACCCGAAGCAGCGCCGGAAGCGCGGCTAAATTTCTGGCAGAGCTTGCGCGCGTTCAATTCGCCGATGCGCCGATTGCTGCTGAGCGACATCCTGGTTCGATTTTGCGAACGGATCACCTATGCCTGGGTGGTAATTTTTGCGATGGATTATATCGGCTTGAACGCAAAGGAAGTTGGCGTGTTGATCGCCGTGGAAATGCTCGCGGCGACGCTATGCATCATACCCTCGTCGTACTTTGCCGATCGTTACGGACGTGAACCGTTCGTGATCGTGACCTTCATCATGTTTACGCTTTTTCCTATCAGCTTGCTTGTCTCGCGGAGTTTCGCGGCTCTGCTGGTGGCCTTTGCGATTCGCGGTTCTAAAGAATTCGGCGACACTTCCCGCAAAGCTCTGATCATTGGATATTGCGATCCGGCTCGGTGCGGCCAAATGGTCGGCGCGTACTATTTAGTACGAGACTTGATCGTGAGCCCGGCCGCTCTTCTCGGCGCTTATCTCTGGAAGCAGGGAGCCGAGCTCAATTTCCTCGTTGCGACCGGGTTCGGAATCGCCGGCACTATTTTTTATATCAAGACGATCCGAGACCAGCGCGAAGACGAGTTGGAAAATATGAAAGAGGAAATCGCGCGCCGCAGATTCAAGTAAACCTGACGCGACTGTGTTCTATTTCGGAACTTCGCTCGAGTCGCCCAAGTATTCCCAGCGCTGGAGCGAAATCGGCACGTTGCCGTTTTTCCAAACGAAATCGTGGAACGCGCGCAGACGAAACTTGTCGCCTTCCTTCATTCGCGCTTCGGCCAGGAATTTCATGATTTGGAGCTTGCCGATTTGGTAGTCGATGGCCTGGCCAGGTGAAGTTGAGAACGCGATCGCTTCCTGTCGCGCGGTCTGCTCATCCATCGGAACTCTTTCCTGCAAATATTTTGCGGCCTGTTCGAGTGTGAACTGGCCCAGCGCGAGTTTCACATCCACTTCCACGCGCAGCGCGCGCAACCGCATGAAATTGTAAATAATCTCGCGGGTGTGTGGGCTGTCGTCGAACAATCCCGCCTGCAGCATCATCTCCTCGGCGTAAAAGCCGATCCCCTCGTTCGGACCGGAGTCATAATAATGCCGGCGGATCGGGTCCTGGTGTTTCCAGGAAACGCAAAGTTGAAAATAGTGACCGGGAATTCCTTCGTGCACACAGATCGGTCGCGGATCCATCGCAGTCGCGCGCCAGAAGTAACCGAGTTTGTCCGACGGCTCTGGCACGTAGCGAATGCAGTTTTCGTTCAACCGCGACGGTGAAGTGAAATCGTCCGTTTCAGTAAATCCGAGTGCGCGCAAATATTCCGGCGTCGGCCGCAGCGTCCAATGCTGGATCCAATCTGGCACAGTAACAATCTCCCGCTCGACGAGAAATTTTCGGACCTGCTGTTCCTTCGCCGCAGCATCCGCGATCCATTTGTCGATGTTGTCGGCGATCTTTAGCGGCGGCACATCCTTGTTGCGGTTCTTCTCGTAAGCTTCGAATGCGACCGCGCGGTTCCATTCCTGCCGGCCCATCGCCAAAAGTTCTTCCGGCGAAAACGGTATCAGCGCGACCTTTTTGAGAAAGAAGACGTAAGCGTCACGCCCGAGTGCGGTTTGCTGCGGCAACGTGGGCAATTTTTGTTGGAGATCATCCCGAAATCTCTCGAGCGCTTCGGCCGCACGATCGACTGCGTTTTTCAAATCGGCTTCACTTAGCGCGGTCGAGGACTGCAACGTGGCAGCCATCTTGCGAAGTCGTTCGCCCACGCCGTCGAGCGCCTGAATCGCAACGGAAGCAAACGGCGCCGGAGGTTTGTCCAAACTCGGCGCCCCCTGTTCCAGAATCGCCGGTATATTTTGAATCCGCGTCAGAATCTCGCGACTACGCGCGTCATCGTACGGCGCGGGAATGGTCAACGCCTCAGTGAGCGCTGTTAGAGTTTGCTCGATGTAAAATGTCGGATCGCGTTTCCAGCGCGGATTGATTTCGAGCTCCCACCGCACCCGCGCCAACGCCGAGCCGATCAGTTTGTAGTCGACCTGTCTCGGGATCGGCGAGTTGTTGATGTCAATCTTCCTCCAGCGCGCTTCGAATTCCGCCAGATCTTTGCGGCGCTTGTCGATGCTCGCCTGCGACCAATCACGGGTTCCGCCCGGCCGTTCCATTCGGGGGACATCGTCGCCATTGAACGGTGCAAACTTCGCGCGCCACGACCAGAAATCGTCGGCGAGTTTCTCGAGCGCGCTCGTGTCCTGCGCGTGTAGCGACATCGTCGAAGCGATTAGCAATAAAATGGTGAATGTTTTCGTCATCGTGTTTCCAATCAATCAGCGTTTTGTCGAATCGTGATCACATTCGGTGTTTTTTCGGGACGATACATCGATGCGCCGTAGAAAATCGCGGCCGTTTTCGGTTTCGCGTAGCGAGTCTTTTGCAACTGCGCGTCCCAGTACTCTATATAAGAGCAGTTCGCGGTCTTCGTGCTGCCGGGAATCGGCACGTAACGATTTTCGGTCAGCGTCAAGAACGCGGATTCGCCCGGCAACGGAATCGGTGCGGCCCAATTTGGCGAGAGCCGCACCACGCGCGGGCCGTTGAGATCGAGCGCCGAACAAGTGTCGCCATCGCTGCTGTTCAAGTGCAACCCGAAGAAGGCCACTCGAAGCAAACCTTCGATCAGAAATACTCGATCTGGATTTTGCCGCTCGTGCAAAATTTCGTAGACGCCAACGAATCCCGGCAGGGTTCCGAAGTCGGCCTGGAGTCCGGTCTTCAAATAACGGATCACATAGTGTTTGCCATGATGTTCGCCGTCGACCTGATCGTCGGGATCTTTTGGATCTTCGCGCAAAATCAATTCGACCGAACCGTCGGGCGTTTCGTAAGTCTGGCTCCCCCCAATCGATCCCGTTTGACCCGCCGACGCGGATTCCTCCGGCGCAGGCGACGAGCTCGATTCGTTTGTTTTCGGAACCTCGCGATTTGTGAAATACGGCGACGTCTTGGTTTGCTCGTACCAATCCGGAGCCGAATCCAGTTTCTTCAAGCCGCCGCCCAGAGGTTCGATACTCCAAAATTCGAGCGGGCTGTTCGTTTTTTGTCGGGTGAAAACAATATTGGTTCCCTCAGGAGTAAAGATCGGATCGATATCCTGTCCAGATTTGTCGTTGGTCAACTGGCGCAAAAACTTTCCGTCGTCCCGATACAAATAAAGATGCGAATGGCTGACGCCTTCAGCCTGCAAATAGCGAATGGCGACAACGATCTCTGACCCAGCCCGAACGTATGGCGCAAACAAGAAAACCAGCGATAACGCAATGACCGTTGCCGAAGGTAACTTCATTAACGCAGCGGCAGATCGATCGCGCTGGAGTGCTCGGCGTCATGATAAATTTGCACGTGGCAGGCGCGGGCGTCTTTGCCCGTTTCATCCGCAACCACACCGCCGGAGCAATAGTTTTTCTGCCAGAAGATCGAGTTCACCGCAGTCACAACCAGCCGCAGCCGGCTGCCTTTCATTAACTTTCGGGCGACAAATAAACCGGGATTGAAATCGCATTTCACAATTTCGCCCGGCTTGACGAGTTTCCCTTCGCGTAACGATTCGCGGTAACGCAGCCGGCGCACATCGCTCCATAAAGAGATGCTCGTGCCGTCAGGTTGGATTTCGTAAAGATCCGCCTCAAGATCGACATCGGGCGTATCGATCGACAACCAAACCGTGGCGGCCGGGCAACCGACGAGCGGCGTTTCCTTCGGCAACGGACCGGTGTGATAAACAAGACCGTCGTTGCCAATACTGAGCGGCAGCTTCTGGTCGAGGTTGCCGGCTTTTTCGTTCGACTCAACTCCTTCCACTTCCTCGCCGCGTCGAGTATCGAGCGGATCGTAAACGAACTTATCCGTGCCGCCCTTTGGCTTTGGTTCGGTCAAGCTTCCGGAACGAAAGACGCCGTTCGCATCACCATTTTTTGAGTCGAAATAGAATGTCTTCGGGTTCGCGATCAGGTTCGCGTAGCTGTCAGTGTATTTCCATTCACCGTTCGCGCCCGAATTTCCAGCCGCGATCAGATAATAGGCGACTTGATTTTTCAGGAACGCCGGCTTGGCGCCGTTCTTCATCGTCCAATCGTACCACTGACGATGCAGATCATTTAGATCAACAATCGCATCTTTGCCGAATTTCACGCCACCAACTTCATCAGTCGGTGTGCGCGTGCCAGCGTGGTCCCACGGTCCAATGATCAGAAAATGTTTCGGGCGTATTTCGGGTGACGCGTTAGCGATGTGATCGCGATAAAATGTCATCGCGCCCAGTTCATCGCCGTCGTACTGGCCGGTAATCGTTAGAATCGGGAGGGTGAGCTTTTTGAATTGATCGACGGTTGGGGCCATCGCGTCGTAGTAAGCCTCCGCCGTCGGATGTTTCAGGATTCGTTGAAAGCTGTCCGACGGATTTCCGACAAATGAATCGAACGTGTTGAACGCGACGTGTTTCTTGTAAGCATCGAGATACTTCGTTCGCCAAAATTTGGAGTCGCCGAAAAGGTTTTGCTGGCCGGCCTTTCCGCTGGTGAACGTGAACCATTGCATGTCGTACATCTCGCCGACGTTTTGGAGCGAGGGGTAATCCAGCGGCGGATGCGCGGCCGCGGCCGGAACGATCGTCGCCAGGTGCGGGGGAAGTTCCTTGGCCGTCGCCCATTGATCGAACCCAGCGTACGATCCACCCCACATCGCGACTTTTCCGTCGCAGAACGGTTGTTCCGCCAGCCACTCGACAACGTCATGACCATCCTTTGGTTCCTGACCGAACGGCTCGAACTCGCCGCCAGAATTTCCGCGGCCGCGAACATCGACAAGCGCGAAGACGTAGCCGTGCGAGGCGAAATATGAAGCTCGCGGATGGTAACTGTCGGAAATGTACGGCGTCAGGGTAAAAACGACTGGAGTCTTTGCCGGCGAGCCGTCTGGAGTCTTCGGGAGATAAAGAGTCGCGTTGAGCTCGACCTTATCGCGCATCGGAATCTTTACGCCCCAACGAATGTCATAGTCGGTCGCAGGCGGCGGCGGGCTGGCTTCCGGTTTCGGTTCCGGCGAAGGACCTTTCTGCGGATTTGTTTGCGCTTTGGACGGAGCAAAGATCGACATCGCCAACAGCGGAACCACGAGCAAAAGACGTAACTTCATACCGGAATTCAACCTAAACGGTGCGCCCAAAACAACGCTCAAATCGCGCTCACGCCTTGCCTTATCGCCGCAAAGTTTTTATACCGCCGGGATGCACTTTTCCGCTCACACTCGGTTTGCTGTTCTTGTTCTACTTCTCTTCGCCACCTCAGAAGGTGCCACTCAGGGCGCCGATAAAGTTATCGTTCTGAAAGCGGCGCGCTTGTTCGATGGAAAATCGAAAGCCCTCGTGCAAAACGGCGTTGTGATTGTTCAAGGGAACAAGATCGTAGATGCGGGAAGCAATTTGCCCGCGCCGGCCGACGCGCAGGTGATTGATCTGGGCGACGCCACGCTTTCACCCGGATTCATGGATGGTCACACTCATCTGACAGCTGACTTCTCAGGAAACTTTAACCAGCATCGACTGGACGAACTCGTCCTGAACGTTTCCGAACAAGCGATTGCGGCAACCCGAAATGCGCGCGCGACCATTGAAGCGGGATTCACGACCGTCCGCGATCTAGGGAGCCGGTTTGTCGGAAGCAAGGAGTTTGTCGATGTTGGGCTGCGGAACTCGATCAACAAAGGCGTTATCGTTGGACCGAGAATGCTGGTGGCGACTTTCGGAATTGGCGCGACCGGCGGACATTTCGATGCCACCTCAGGATTTCGGGACATGCTCTTTGGCCGCGAACCCGATTACAGCGAAGGAATTGCCGACGGGCCGGACGCGATTCGGAAAGCCGTGCGGTTTGAAGTAAAAAATGGCGCGGATGTAATCAAGGCGGCGGTTTCCGGCGGCGTACTTTCGTTGGCCGATGAAGTCGACACGCCGCAACTCACGCCGGCGGAAATGGCCGCGCTGGTCGACGAGACGCATCGTCTGCGCAAAAAAGTGGCGGTGCATTGTCACGGTGATCAGGCAGCGAAGGACGCTATCGCGGCAGGAGTCGATTCAATCGAGCACGGTTCGTTTATGAAGCCCGATACCCTGGCGATGATGAAACAAAAAGGGACCTATCTCACGCCAACGTTAATGGCCGCGGAATGGATCGTTCAGAAAATGGGAAATTATCCGCCCGCGTTGCAGGCCAAAGCGAAAGCGGCTTACGACGCGCGGTCGGAGATGTTTCGCAATGCGGTGAAAATGGGAGTGAAAATTTCATTCGGCACCGACGCCGCGGTTTTCCCGCACGGTCAAAACGCGAAAGAATTCAAATTGATGGTCGATCTCGGAATGCCGCCGATCGATGCATTGAAAGCCGCGACCGGAAACGCCGCCGATCTCTTCGGCATCGCACAAAAGAGCGGCACGCTCGAGAAAGGAAAACTCGCCGATGTCATCGCGATGCCCGGCGATCCAACCAATGACATCACAGTCACCGAACGAGTTTCGTTCGTGATGCGAGAAGGCAAAATAATCCGGAACGGGCCCCCAACGCCGCAACCAGTTGCGATTTCGGCTGATATGCCGCAAGAAGTTCCGGCCGATTAAGATTGAATCTCGTCAGTGATTAGATACGACCGCGACGCGAGCCGAATAGCTGTTTGAGTTGATGTAGTAAAGCGAAACGCCGCCCGCACCATACACGCGATAGAACGTGTAAGGCTGGCCATCGAAGAATACCGGATCATTCCAATCGATCAAAATCGGACGAGAAACACTAAACTCAGTGGCTGCGACAGAATCGCTCCAGTTGAGTCGCCAATCGCGGAAATCGCCGCGCCCATCGTAGCCAACGCTACTGTAAGGAGTGTATCTCCAATTGCGGACTCCATTCGTCGGAAACCAGTTATCAGTGAGCGCTTCGCCTTCGCTCTCTAACGGAATGTTACGACTAACGACAGTTCGCGTTCCAACGTTGTCGATCAAAGCCGGCTGAATGTGATCTTCGCCAGCGAAGCGGTACGAATAAAAAGCGATCTCGTAATCCAGGCCGCCCCACTGGCTTAAATTAATTGGATGCCCAAACGCCACATCGAACACCATTACGTGTCTATGATGGCTGGCAGGCGGCATCGACTCACTGGGCGCGGCGGCACTCTCGCGAGCCGGGGCGTTTTCAACCGCTGCGACCTCTTCTTTCGATGCAAGTAAACTCGAATCGCGAAGCGATTTGATCAAAGAATCGCTCGCGCCTTGTGATTTCAGAAGGCCTTCCTGGGGCTGGGTAAGAGGATGCAGGAGCTTTCGCTCGGCCACTTCGTTTTTAATCGAGAACTCCGGTTCGCGCATACGGATCAGCAGCGACAACTCACTAAAGCCGACGGGCTTGGATTGGAGCTGCGGGATAATGAGCAAGGAGGAGGCGGCTACGGCGATTAAGAATCTATAACGAGTAGAGCTTTTCATAACACCCGGGTTTTACCAAGACCAGTAGAGGTTTTGCAAGCCAAAAGGCAACTTTCCGGCAGTCCCGAAAACACCTTTGACAGAAGATAACTTCGCCTTATTGTGCGCTCCCCATTTACCGCAGGAGAGCCCAAAAACTCGTTCGTACTGCAAAAATTTATGCAACAGAAACGCAGCAAACGTTATCGCGCCGCCGCCGAGCAGGTGGACCGCAAGAAGGCTTACAGCCTCACTGAAGCAGTGACGACGTTGAAGAAATTTCCGCCCACCAAGTTCGATCAAACCGTGACTGTGTCGTTCCGGCTCGGCGTCGATCCCAAACAATCGGACCAAATGGTCCGGGGCACGTGCGCGCTCCCACACGGCAGCGGTAAGACAGTTCGCGTGCTCGTTTTCGCTGAAGGTGCGGGGGCGAAAGCCGCGAAAGAAGCCGGCGCCGAATATGTGGGCTTTATGGATCTGATCAAGAAAGTCCAGGAAGGTTTTCAGGATTTTGACGTCGCCGTGGCGACGCCGGCGGCAATGGCTGAAGTTCGGAAACTCGGAAAAGTTCTTGGCCCGCGCGGACTCATGCCGAATCCAAAGGCGGGAACCGTTGCGGAAGACACGGCGAAAGCTGTCCAGGAAGTGAAAGCTGGCCGAGTTGAATTCAAACTCGACAAGAACGGGAATGTCGCGGTTCCGGTTGGAAAATTTTCATTTGAAGAGAACGCGCTCGTTGAAAACAGCAACGCGGTGATTGAGCGGTAGCGAAAGCGCGCCCGGCGACAGCCAAAGGACGTTATCTTGACGGCATTACCTTAAGCGCGACAATGTCGCCCGGTCTGAAGCTCGATCCGTCACCATATCTTGCCGGACAAGCAGCATAAAGATCCACATCATGAGACCAGAAAAAGCCAACATTGTTTCCGACCTCTCGAAAGATTTGAAAGGCTCGTCATTCGTGCTGGTGACCGATTACCAGCACATGAAAGTCGATGATTTCAGCGAGCTGCGGAAACGCCTCGCGGTCGCCGGTGCCGAAGTTCACGTCGTCAAAAACAGCTTCCTTAAGCGAGCGATGGCCGATTCAGGTTTAGCCGCCGGCAATGGGGAGCTGACTGGTCAAACGGCCGTCATTACCGGCGACAAAGATGTTGCCCCGGTGGCGAAGGTTTTAAAAGCGTTCGCCGGCGAATTCAAAAAAGCGATGTTGAAGCTTGGCTTCATTAATCACGCGGCGGTTTCCACTAAAGAGATAGAACAAATTGCTGATTTGCCGCCGCGTGAAATTCTGATGGCGCAATTATTGGGCTTGATACAGGCGCCGGCAACTCGACTCGCAAGGATGTTAAATGAACCGGCCTCGTCGCTGGCGCGGCTCTTGAAAGCGAAAAGCGAAAAGGAGGGCCCGCCCGCAGCGGAAACGGCGGCAACATAAATTTTCTACCGCGCGAGATGGCGCGGTGGAGCGAACAAAACACTGTCCGGATCGTCGGCTGTCGATCTTAATTTTCCGGGAGCTCCCGGAAGCGGCAATTGGAGAAAGAAAATGGCAGATAACAAATCATTAGTAGATCAGATCGTTGGCCTCAGTCTGTTGGACGCCGCAGACATCGTAAAACAACTTGAGGAAAAACTTGGAATCAGTGCCGCAGCGCCGGTGGCGGTGGCAGCAGCACCAGCTGCAGGCGGGGCAGCGGCGCCAGCAGCCGAGGAGAAAGCCACGTTCGACGTCATCTTGAAAGAAATGGGTGCGAACAAGATCGGCGTGATCAAGGAAATCCGTGGCGCGGTGCCCGGACTTGGATTGGCCGAAGCTAAGGCCCTGGTTGAAGGCGCTCCCAAGCCAATCAAGGAAGGCGTAACCAAGCAAGAAGCCGAAGACATCAAGAAAAAGGTGGAAGCGGCCGGAGCGAAGGTCGAAATTAAGTAAATAACCACTTTAACAACGGCCGCCTTGCAAAATGTCTTGCCAGGCGGCCGTTTTCGTTTAGTCTCCGCTTTCGTTAGAAGTAGGGAGACTTATTTTTAACTGCAGTTTGACGGAAAGATTGAATTGGCAGCAAAACAGTGGGGATCGATTTGACAACCCGCGGTTTTGAGGCCATTTTTGCACCCCTCGCTCTCCGGTTGATGCCGTAAGCTCTTGTACGCGTACGGCCGCAAATTATTTGTGGGCCGGCGCGAGAGATTAACCAACCCGTGGCCTGTTGATTATGTCAGAACGAAATTCGGAACGCATCCACTTCGGAACAATCAAGGAAGCCATCGAGCCTCCAAACCTCATTGAGGTTCAACTCAACTCCTACGTCGATTTTCTCCAAAAAGACGTCCCATTTGCCAAACGAAAGAACCACGGCCTCCAAGCCGTTTTCAAGGAAGTTTTCCCAATCGAGAGCTATGACGAAAAGGCAGTCCTCGATTTCAGCCATTACGAAATTGGCGAACCGAAGCTAAGCGCCCTCGAAGCGCAGCGCGAAGGTCAGACTTATAGCGCGCCGCTCCACGTAACGTTCCAGCTTCGCGAGGAAAAAGGCACGAAGGAGGAGAAAGTTTACATGGGTGAGATCCCGCTCATGACCCCGCAGGGCACTTTCGTCATCAACGGCGCGGAGCGCGTTGTTGTTTCGCAGCTCCACCGCTCGCCCGGTATTGCTTTCGAATCGACGGTTCACCTGAACGGAAAAGTTCTCTACAGTTTCCGGATCATTCCTGATCGCGGCTCGTGGATCGAAGTGCAATTCGACACTGCGGATCTGCTTTACATTTATCTCGATCGTCGCAAGCGCCGCCGGAAATTCCTGGCCACCACTTTCCTTCGCGCTCTCGGCTACGGGTCCGACGAGGAAGTCATCAAACTGTTTTACAACATCGAGAACCTGAAACTCAGCGAGAAGCTCGACGAAGAGAAACTCGCAACCAAAGTTCTGACCGCCGAAGTGCGCGACGGCGAAGTGACCGTCGCCCGCGCATTCGAGCCGCTAACGTTGGCTACTATTCGCCAGATCATGGGCCTTGGGATCAAGGAAGTTAAGGTCATCGATATTTCGAACGACGACACAGTCGTCAAAGCGCTCCGCAAAGATCCGGCCCACGACCAGGAAGAAGCGCTCAAGGATATTTACCGTCGGTTGCGCCCTGGAGACCCACCGACGGTGGCGAACGCGCGCGCCTTGCTGAAGCGTTTGTTCTTCGATCCGAAGAAATACGACCTCGGACGCGTTGGCCGTTACAAGATCAATCAGAAGCTCGGCATCGATGTCGATCTTACTGAGCGGATTTTGACCGACAAAGATTTCATCGCAGCGATCAAATACCTGATCAACCTGCGTCGCGGCGAAGGCACACTCGATGATATTGATCATCTTGGCAGCCGCCGCGTTCGGACTGTCGGCGAACTGCTCGCCAATCAGTGCCGCGTCGGCCTCGCTCGCACGGAGCGATTAGTGAAAGAACGCATGACTTTGTTCGACATCAACGTCGACGGAATGACGCCGCAGAAATTGGTGAATCCTAAAGCGCTAAGCGCGGTGATCCGCGATTTCTTCGGTCGGTCTCAGCTCTCACAATTCATGGATCAGACGAATCCACTCGCCGAGCTGACGCACAAGCGTCGTTTGTCGGCGCTTGGACCAGGCGGTCTATCGCGCGATCGCGCCGGATTCGAAGTGCGCGACGTTCATCCGTCGCACTACGGCCGGATTTGTCCGATCGAAACGCCAGAAGGCCCGAACATTGGTTTGATCAGCTCGATGTCGACCTTTGCGCGGATCAATGAGTTCGGTTTTATCGAGACTCCGTATCGCAAAGTCACGAATGGCCGTGTAACCGACGATATCGACTATCTCACCGGGGACAAAGAGGAGAACTTCCTAGTCGCGCAGGCCAACGCACCTGTCGACGGCCGCGGTCATTTCACCGGTGAAAAAGTTTCCGTTCGTTATCGCGGTGACTTCTTGGAAGTCGAGCCATCAAAGGTCCACTACATGGACGTGTCGCCGAAGCAGCTCGTCTCGGTGGCAGCCGGATTGATTCCGTTCCTCGAACACGATGACGCGAACCGCGCGTTAATGGGTTCGAACATGCAGCGCCAGGGCGTTCCGCTGATCGTCTCAGAAGCGCCGCTCGTCGGCACTGGTCTGGAAGCAAAAGTCGCGCGCGATTCGCACGCCGTGCTGCTCGCCATTGATAGCGGGAAAGTCGCGTCAGTCACCGCCGACCAGATTATTGTGACAAAGGATGGCCATGTTCCCGAACACCGGAAGAAGATCAAGAGCGATCCCGAGGAAGGAATTTACGTTTACGAACTGCGGAAGTTCATGCGTTCGAACGCTGGTACGTGCGTGAACCAGAAGCCGATCGTTAAGAAAGGTCAGCACGTTAAGAAGGGTCAAGTCATTGCCGATGGGCCTAACACCCAAAACGGTGAGCTCGCGCTCGGTCGCAACGTGCTGGTGGCCTTCATGCCATGGCACGGTTACAACTTTGAAGACGCCATCATGATCTCGGAAAAGGTCGTGAAGGACGACGTCTACACGTCGATTCACATCGACGAATTCGAGATCGGCGCCCGCGACACGAAGCTCGGCCCCGAAGAAATCACCCGCGACATCCCGAACGTTAGCGAGGAGGCTTTGCGAAATCTCGGACCGGACGGAGTGGTTCGTATCGGCGCGGAAGTTAAGCCCGGCGATATCCTGGTCGGCAAAATTACGCCTAAGAGCGAGACCGAACTCGCGCCGGAAGAGCGATTGCTCCGCGCGATCTTCGGTGAAAAAGCGGCGGACGTGAAAGACACGTCGCTGACCGTTCCGTCGGGGACTTACGGCATCGTGATGGACGTGAAGGTTTCATCGCGCAAAGAAGTTTCGCGCGAGAAACTGACGCCGGCGGAGACCAAGAAGCAGATCAAGGCGATCACCGAAGAACATCGTCGGAAGAAAGAAGAGCTCACTGAGCAGCTAACCGATTCGCTCTCGAATATCTTGTTGGGCGAAAAAATTCCGCTCGACGTGGTGAATGCGGAGACCGGCGAAATCATTATCCCAGCCAATCGCAAGATCACCAAGACGCTGCTGCGCAAGCTGGCCAACGTTTACGATCACATCGAGATCGATCCGAGCCCGATCCGCAACAAGATTCGCGAGATCATCGGTCACTACGAACACAAGTTCGCTGAGCTCGAGCTCGAGCGGGAGCGCTCGATGGACCGCGTGGAAAGCGGCGACGACATCGATCCTGGCATCATCAAGCAGGTTAAAGTTTATATTGCATCGAAACGAAAACTCTCGGTCGGCGACAAGATGGCAGGACGTCACGGAAACAAAGGCGTCGTGGCGCGTATCGTTCCGGAAGAAGACATGCCGTTCCTCGCGGACGGAACTCCGGTCGAGATCGTTTTGAATCCGCTTGGCGTGCCAAGCCGAATGAATGTCGGCCAGGTTTTGGAAACGCACCTCGGCGTCGCAGCCAAAGCGCTTGGGTTCAAAGTCGCGACTCCAGTGTTCGACGGAATCAAGGAAAGTAAAATCCGCGAATACCTGAAAGACGCGAAGAAGAAGGAAGGTTTCAGTTGGGTGCAGGAAACCGGTAAGGCGAAATTATTCGACGGCCGGACCGGCGATGCGTTCGATCAGGAAGTTGTCGTTGGCTACATCTACATGATGAAGCTCGGCCACTTGGTCGCGGACAAAATCCACGCGCGCGCGGTCGGCCCATACTCGCTCGTCACGCAGCAACCGCTCGGCGGAAAAGCGCAATACGGCGGCCAACGTTTCGGCGAAATGGAAGTTTGGGCACTCGAAGCTTACGGCGCGGCTTATACGCTGCAGGAACTTCTTACCGTGAAGTCCGACGACGTTCAGGGACGCACCCGCATCTACGAATCGATCGTCAAAGGCGACAACTCTCTCGAAGCCGGCACGCCTGAATCTTTCAACGTTTTAATCAAGGAAATGCAAAGCCTGGGTCTCGATGTCAAAGTCGGCGGCCAGGCTCCGCAGACCGTTTTCGAGCACCTCGGATAATTTTAAACATCGACACCATTTGGAGAATCAATGAACGAACATTCCTGGCGTGAGTTAGTAGGAGAAGAGCGAGCGGTCGGTTTCGACCAGGTCGCAATCGGCGTGGCCTCAAGCGACACGATGCGCTCGTGGAGCAAAGGCGAAGTTAAAAATCCGGAGACGATCAATTACCGGACGTTTAAGCCGGAGAAGGGCGGTCTTTTCTGCGAACGAATTTTCGGTCCGACTCGTGATTGGGAGTGCTCCTGCGGAAAATACAAGCGCATCAAGCACAAGGGCGTGATCTGCGATCGTTGCGGCGTCGAAGTGACGCTGGCGCGCGTCCGTCGCGAGCGCATGGGGCATATTGAACTGGCCGTTCCAGTTTCGCACATTTGGTTTTACAAATGCATGCCGTCGCGCATTGGCCTGATGGTCGACATGAGCGCCCGCCAGCTCGAGCGCGTCATCTATTATGAGGACTACATCGTCATCGACCCGGGCAAGACGCCTTTGCAAAGGGCGCAGCTCCTGAACGAAGTCGAGTATCGCGAAGCGCAGGAACAGTATGGCGAAGATTTCGTCGCCGGCATGGGCGCCGAAGCGGTGAAGAAACTTCTGAGCGAGATCGATCTCAACAAGCTCAACAAGGAGCTCGAGAAAGCGATGGGCGCGACCAAGTCAAAACAAATTCGCAAGAAACTCGCGAAACGGCTCAAGCTCGTGCAGGGCTTCATGTCTTCACACGCGCGGCCCGAATGGATGATTCTCGATGTGCTTCCGGTGATTCCGCCAGACCTGCGACCGCTCGTTCCGCTCGAAGGCGGACGGTTCGCGACTTCGGACCTGAACGATCTCTATCGCCGTGTCATTAACCGGAACAATCGTCTCAAGAATTTGCTGCAGCTTAAAACGCCGGACGTCATCATTCGAAACGAAAAGCGAATGCTGCAGGAAGCCGTCGATGCGTTGTTCGACAACGGTCGTCACGGCCGCGCGGTCACGGGCGCCGGCAATCGTCCGCTGAAGTCGCTTTCCGACATGCTCAAAGGCAAAGGCGGACGTTTCCGTCAGAATTTGCTTGGCAAGCGCGTCGATTACTCGGGCCGATCGGTCATTGTCATCGGACCGGAGCTCAAGCTTCATCAGTGCGGTTTGCCAAAGAAGATGGCGCTGGTTTTGTTCGAACCCTTCATCATTCGGCGACTGAAAGACCTTGGTTACGTTCACACCGTGCGCAGCGCGAAGAAAATGATCGAGCGCCAGACGCCGGAAGTTTGGGACATTCTCGATGAAGTCACGCGCGGTCATCCAGTTTTGCTGAACCGCGCTCCGACGCTGCACCGATTGTCGATCCAGGCTTTCGAGCCGCAGTTGATCGAAGGCGAGGCGATTCGCATTCATCCGCTCGTCTGCACCGCCTACAACGCGGACTTTGACGGCGACCAGATGGCGGTCCACGTGCCGCTTTCGGTCGAAGCGCAGCTTGAAGCGCGCATGTTGATGCTCGCGCCGAACAACATTTTCTCACCATCGAGCGGCAAGCCAATCACCACGCCGTCGCAAGACATCACGCTCGGCTGCTATTACATGACGCAGAATCCGCGCGGCCAGAAGAAGGACGGCCATCTGCCGCTCTTCGCCGAACCGGTTGAAGTCGAATTCGCAATGGCGGAAGGCACAGTCAAGACCCACGACCGCATCCGTTTCAAGAATCCTGATTTCGGCAAGCAAACCATTTTCGGAAAAGCCGACGTCAAAACGATCGAGACCACGGCTGGTCGCGTCATTTTCAATCAGATTTGGCCGAAGGAGCTTGGTTTCTTCAATCGCGCGGCTGGAAAGAAACAGCTGAGCGACATTATCTGGCGCTGCTATCAGGTTGCCGGCCCGGCCGCGACCGTCGCGACGCTCGACAAATTGAAAGAACTCGGATTCACCGAAGCCACCAAGGCCGGTATCTCGATCGGAATTTCGGACATGATTATTCCGAAGGAGAAAGAGGTCGAGTTGGAGAACGCCTACAAACAGATTCGCCAGGTCGAACAGCAATACCGCAAAGGCATCATCACCGACGGCGAACGCTACAACAAGATCATCGACATTTGGACGCACGCCGGCGACGAGATTTCGAACGTCATGTTCCGCACTTTGGAACACAACGACGGCCGCAAGGAATTGAACCCGGTCTATTTGATGGTCGATTCCGGCGCGCGCGGTAATCGTCAGCAGGTCCGTCAGCTTGCGGGTATGCGGGGCCTAATGGCGAAACCGAGCGGCGAAATCATCGAGCGCCCGATCACATCCAATTTCCGTGAAGGTTTGAGCGTGCTCGAATATTTCATTTCGACTCACGGCGCCCGCAAAGGTTTGGCCGACACCGCCCTCAAGACCGCGGATTCCGGTTATCTCACGCGCAAGTTGGTCGATGCCGCACAAGACGTCATCATCAACGAGGAAGATTGTGGCACTGTAAACGGCATCGTCGTCCGCTCGATTTACGAAGGCGACGAGGAAGTTGTCGATCTTGGCCAGCGAATCGTCGGCCGGGTCAGCTGCGAAACGATCGCGGACCCAGTCGATAAGAAAAAGAAAATCGTCAAAGCCAACCAGCTCATCGACGAGAAGATTGCCGCCGAACTGCAGCGCATCGGAGTGGAGAGTTTGAAGATCCGCTCGGTGTTGACCTGCGAATGCGGTCGAGGCGTTTGCGGAATGTGTTACGGACGTAATCTCGCGACGGGACAGTTCGTCAAGATGGGCGAAGCGGTCGGAATTATCGCTGCCCAATCAATTGGCGAACCGGGCACGCAGTTGACGATGAGGACCTTCCACATCGGTGGAACCGCAAGCCAGACATTCAAACAACCTATCATCAAGGCGAAGAACGATGGTCGCGTCCAGTTCAACGATTTGCGAACGGTGCAAGCGCTGGACGGCAGCTGGATCGTGCTGACTAAGAACGGATCAATCAGCGTGCACAACGCGGAGGGTCGCGAACTCGAGCGTTACAACGTCGTGATCGGTTCGATGATTTCGAAAGACGACGGCACCAATGTGAAGAAAGGCGAAACGTTCGTGCAGTGGGATCCGTACAACGTGCCGATTCTGACTGACAAGAGCGGTAAGATTGAATTCCGTGACATGATCGCGGGCGTGACCATTAAGCGCGATGTCGATGAAGCGACCGGTCTAATGGGCACCGTCATCATCGAGCACAAAGAAGATCTGCATCCGCAAATCGTTATCGTCGGCGACAAGAAGGAAGTGCTGGCGAGCTATTCGATTCCCGCCGGCGCCCACGTCATTGTCGAAGAAGACCAGAAAATTCGCGCAGGCGCATTGCTCGCGAAAACGCCGCGCAAGGTCGCCAAGACCAAGGATATTACCGGTGGTCTGCCGCGTGTCGCGGAGTTGTTCGAAGCGCGTCGGCCCAAAGACGCTGCTGAGATCGCAAAGATCGACGGTGTTGTCGAAATGGGCGGCACAGTCCGTGGCAAACGTCGTTTGATCTTGAAAGATCCGGAAACCGGCGCCGAAGAAGAGCATCTCATTTCGATGACCAAGCACGTGATCGTCTTCAAAGGCGACTTCGTGAAGAAAGGCCAGCAACTAACAGAAGGTCCGATTGTGCCGCACGAAATTCTCGAGGTCTGCGGACCGCAGGAGTTGCAGGAACATCTCGTGAACGAAGTACAGGAAGTTTACCGACTCCAAGGCGTCGAGATTAACGACAAGCACATCGAGATCATCGTGCGCCAGATGTTGCGCAAGGTAAAGATCACCGATCCGGGCGACACTTCGTTGCTTTGGGGCGATCAGGTCGACAAGCTCGATTTCGAGGAGGAGAACAAGCAGGTCGTCGAGAAAGGCGGCAAACCGGCCGAAGCAGTTCCGGTGTTGCTTGGAATCACCAAAGCTTCGCTCGAAACCGACAGCTTTATCTCGGCCGCATCGTTCCAAGACACGACGCGCGTGCTTACCGAAGCCGCGACACTCGGCAAAGTCGATCGTCTCCGCGGATTCAAGGAAAACGTGATTATGGGTCACTTAATTCCGGCGGGAACGGGTTTCCCGGCGCACCGCGAAGTGAGGCTCGTCGAGAAAGGCGAACCGATCGGCGCACCGGCAATGGACGAAGCCGAGATGGCGCCGGCAATCGGATAAGGTTCGAACCGGACTGACACTAAAAAGAACTTCAAAACGGCGAATCGGCGGCAAGCTGATTCGCCGTTTTGCTTTATGCGAATCCAATAGCTAGGATTGCGCGGCGGCGTATGTCGATCGTAACTAAAACCGGTGATGAAGGCGAAACGTCGCTCATGTACGGACGGCGGGTTCCGAAAAACGATTCGCGAGTTAAAGCGTACGGCGCCGTTGATGAACTCACCGCCGCGCTCGGCCTCGCTCGCGCAAGCTGTGACGACAAGTTTGTTAGCGAACAAATCCTCAGCGTCCAAAAGGACCTTATCAACGTGATGGGCGAGCTCTCAACGTTGCCGGAAGATCGACAACGATACGTGAAGGACGGTTTTCAAGTCATCGATGGAAAGATGGTTGATCGCGTCGGCGCAGTGATTGTCGATCTTGAAAAGGACAAATCGCTTTATCCGAAGGACTGGGTAATTCCCGGTGCCAATCCTGTTTCGGCGGCGCTCGACTTAGCCCGGACAATTTGTCGCCGAGCGGAACGGCATGTCGCGACGTTGAAAGATCCGAATCTCGAGCTTCTCCGTTACCTCAATCGGCTCTCGGATTTTTGCTGGATTCTCGCCCGCGCCATTGAGGCGGGATCGAAAAGACAGTAATAGTGTGCCGAGATGAAAAGCTTCGCTTTGTCGATGTTGTTGAACACGCCGCGGATTGTGTTCGCTTTTTTTGTCGTAGCTTTAGGCGCGCCTGCTTTTGGAGCACCTGGCGATAAGGTTCGGTCCGCTAATACACTGGGTTCGGCTGACGCGCCGGTGACGATCGAATTCTTTAGCGACTTGCAATGCCCGCAGTGCGCTCGGTACGAGCCAATGGTGCAAGCAATCCGAGGCGAATTCGGTGACAAAGTGCGCATGATATTGCGGCATTGCCCTCTGAAAGAACACGAGCACGCTTACCTGGCATCGTGCGCCGCGGAGGCGGCTGCAAATCAGGGGAAGTTTTGGGACATGGTCGCACGCCTATATAAGACTCAGTGGATATGGGGGAAAGCACCTGCGCCCCGCGCCATTCTGATAGAGCAGGCTAAGCAGATGGGTATGGATACAGACCAATTCGAAAAAGACATGGACGGCTCTCAAGTCCAGAACCGAATTGAAGCCGATGAAGACCACGCGCAGTCAGTAGGAGTGAAGACTGTTCCCGCGGTCGTGATCAATGGCTACAACGTTCCAAACTCCCAGTTCAATGAGGACGGCTTTCGCGCCGCGATCAAGGCCGCCCTTGCCAAAGCAAATCAATGAGATGGTCGCGGCGGATCGCCATCATTGCTGCGTTTGTCGCATGCATCGGTTTGGCGGATAGCGGCTACCTCACGATAAAACATCTTCAAGGCGCGTATATTCGGTGCGGAGGCGATTGCTCCGCTGTCTTGGGAAGTCGTTACGCCGAGGGAATCGCAGGCGTGCCATTGGCCGGATTTGGCGCAATGGCTTACTGCATTGCAATTATCTCAGCCATCTTGGCTGCGTGCGGCTTCGCTGCTGGCCGGCGGATTTTCACTGTCATCGCCATCACGATGGCTCTCGCCAGCGTTTGGCTGATCTATCTCCAAGCGTTCGTGATCCACGCCTTTTGCAAATACTGCCTCGCCTCGGCAGCCGTCTGTTTCACCCTCGTCGTGCTGGTCATAATTGATCGGACATTTTGTCGCTCTTCGTCCACGGAGTCGTAGTTATCTCGAGGACGAATAGCGGCGGATTGCTCCGAATGCGCTGAATTGCGCTGCAATCATTCGCTAAAAATGGGCAAGCGCCCGACAGCAGGATTCGCTGCGCGATGCTAACAATGAGGAATGCTGAAAATTCGGTTCGCATTCGCAATTGCATTTTTCCCCTGCCTTGTCACGGCCCGGGCCGACGAGGCGGTCTTTAGCTGGACCTAGACGACTGATCTTCTGCCGCAAGGTAAATGGGAATTCGAGCAACGGATGACGCCGCGTTGGGAGAAGGAACATGGCGACTACAGCGTTTTCGATTTTCGCGAGGAACTGGAATACGGATTAACCGACAACTTTCAGGTCTCAGTTTATCTCAATCATCATTACGTTTACGCGAACGACGATTTTCCGGCGACAGATCCCTCGCATCCGCGGAATCGATTGCCCGGCGCTTACGAAACGGGGTGCGAGGACGTTCACGCCCGATCACAATCCAGCGAAGCCGTTCGACAGCTATCATTTCGAATCAATATCGTTCGAACACGAAAATATTACGTCCGACTAAAAGTCGGATTCAATTTCTAGGCGACGATGAAATCCGAATTCATTTTTGTCGCGCTGCCAATCTCGGCAATCGTCGCGCCCTCGGCTTTCGCTGTTCAATATCTGACTATCGATCAAGCGCAGAAAGCAATTTTCCCCGGCAAATCGTTTACCGCCGCTCCAGTGAAGCTGACCGGCGCACCGGACCCCTTCTCGAGCCACGAAAACACCGCCGTTCGGCATCGAAAATCGACATCAAAAACAGCTGAAAATCGAGTTGCGCGAGGGCGCCGGATAGAGCATCTTCTCCGTCCGCCGCTCCCCCTCTCTCGCGGCGGGCTTTTGTATGGCAAACACAGTTGAATTAGTGCCTGAGCTTTTGGAAGCGGGCGTGCATTTCGGTCACCAGACCAAGCGCTGGAATCCGAAGATGAAGCCCTACATCTTCCAGCAGCGCAATCAGATCTACATCATCAATCTCGACGAGACGGTGAAACAACTTCACCGTGCGACCGAATTTCTTCAGGATGTGGCGCGGCGCGGCGGGAAAATTCTTTTTGTCGGCTGCAAAAAGCAGGCCCAGGAAGCGATCAAGGAGGCGGCAGTTGCCTCCGGACAGTTTTATGTGAACCAACGCTGGCTCGGCGGCACGCTGACCAATCTGACGACCATTCGGAAAAGCATTGGCCGGCTCAATTACATCGAGCAGATCGAGAAATCGCCGGAATACAAAAAAATGGGCAAACAGGAGCTCGCGGCGCTCAATCGCGAGGCGGCCAAGCTCCGCCGGAATCTCGAAGGAATTCTTGAAATGGCGCAATTGCCGGATGCTGTAATCGTCATCGATACGACTCGCGAACAAAACGCGGTCAACGAAGCCAAGCGGCTCAACATTCCAATCGTTGCAGTCGTGGACACGAATGCCGACCCGGAAATGATTGATTACCCAATTCCGGGAAACGACGACGCCATCCGCGCGATCCGGATCATGCTTCAAAAGCTGGTCGACGCAATTGTTTCAGCGAGCGGCGAAGCACGCATTCGCGAACAAATCGAGATGGCCGGCGTTTCCGCTTAGCAAGCGGGCGTAGCGCAAGCATCTAGTTTAATTCAAATGAGCACCAAGACCGCTATTGACCCCAAAACCGTCAAGCAACTCCGCGAAAAAACCAACGCGGGGATGATGGATTGCAAACGGGCTTTGGAAGAAGCCGGTGGCGATCTGGCCAAGGCGGAAACAATTTTGCGGACCAAAGGAATCGCAAGCGCGAGCAAGAAAGCGTCGCGCGCGACCAAGGAAGGCATCGTCGCCTCCTACATTCATTTGCAGGGCAAAGTCGGGGTGCTCGTGGAAGTGAACTGCGAGACCGATTTCGTAGCCAAGAACGAAACCTTCCGCGTCTTCGTCAAAGACATCACTTTGCACATTGCCGCGGCGCATCCTCTTTACGTCAGCCGTGAGGACGTTCCCGGAAATCTCATCGAAGCGGAGCGCGAGATTTACAAGGCGCAGGTCAAGGGCAAAGCCGAAACGGTCATGAACAAGATCGTGGATGGCAAGCTCGACAAATTTTACAGCACCGTTTGTCTGCTCGAGCAGGGTTTTATCAAAAATCCCGACCAAACCATCGGCGACCTGGTCAAATCGAAAATCGCCGAGCTTGGCGAAAACATCGTTATCCGCCGGTTCACCCGTTATCTCGTAGGCGAACCGCTTGCTTCTGAAGCCTAGGTTTATTTGTTGGCGCCGCAGCCACCGGCAGGCTGAATGTAAGTAACGGTCGCTCTCGATTTGCGGATTGCGTTTTCCCGCCCTGATTCGCAAGCCGCACATGCGAGTTGTAGCTGCCGCCATCTCTGGCGGCAGATGATGTGGGTGAAATCCGTGTAATCCGCGGTTAGATTTGTGGTGATGGGTCTAAAAAAATACAAGGCGAAGCGCGATTTTTCGAAAACGGCCGAGCCAAAAGGCGGCAAGCCGCTTCCAAGACAAGTGCACGGCGCCTCGCGTTTCGTGATTCAAAAACATGATGCGCGCCGATTGCATTATGATTTCCGGCTGCAAATGGAAGGCGTGTTGAAGTCATGGGCTCTGCCGAGAGGTCTTCCCTGGCAGCAGGGCGAGAAACATCTCGCCGTCGAAGTCGAAGATCATCCGATCGACTACGAAGACTTCGAGGGAATCATTCCTGAAGGCCAGTACGGGGGCGGCACGGTCATGGTCTGGGACCGCGGCGCTTACTACGTCTACGGCGAGCAGCCCTTGAAATCGTTGGGTGAAGGCAAACTTCATCTCGTCCTCGCCGGAAAAAAGGCGCAGGGCGAATGGACCCTCGTCCGGATCCGTGGCCGGGACGGGGAGAAAAATACCTGGTTGATCATGAAAACCGGCGCCAGCACAAAGCTGCCTTCGAAGAAATCTGAGGATCAATCGGTCAAAACCGGCCGGACCATGAAACAGATCGCGGAACAGCGCGACGCCGAATGGGAATCTAAGCGCGAAGAGAAAGATACAAGCGCAAGATCGACATTGAACGCGCGGATCAAGGCTGCGCTTAAAAAAAAAGTCCCGGAACAAGACGTAGGCCAAGAAAATGAAGCAGCGCCGGATGTCGCTGGCGCATTAAAGAAACTGCCAAACGCGAAGCCGCGCTTCGTCGAACCGATGAAAGCGCGATTGGAAGAGGAACCGCCAACTCATGGCGATTGGCTTTACGAATTGAAATTCGACGGTATCCGCGCGATCGCGGTCAAAGATGGCAAGAAAGTTTCGTTGATCTCCCGCAACGGCAACAAGCTCGACAAACGTTTTCCGGAGGTTGCCGACGCGGTAAAAGAACTTTCCGTTCAGGAATGCGTGCTCGACGGCGAGGTCGTCGCACTCGACGAGGAAGGCCGCTCGTCATTTCAGCTTTTGCAAGCGCTCGAGATGGAAGGCCGCAAGGCGCCGCTACGGTTTTACGTTTTCGATTTGCTCCAACTCAATGGCAGGAGCTTGCTAGACCTGCCCGTCGAACAGCGCAAACAAGTCCTAGCGAGCGTTTGCGAAAACGTCGGTGATCCGATCCGTTACTCCGGCGAAATCGCCGGCGAAGTGAAAACGTTGCTCGCGGAAGTGAAACGCCGCGGCCTGGAAGGATTGATCGGCAAACAACGCGGCTCGAAATACGAACCCGGCCGGCGCAGCGGCGCGTGGATCAAACTCAAAAGCCTCAACGAACAGGAATTCGTGATCGGCGGCTACACACCGCCGGCAGGATCACGAAAATATTTCGGCGCGATCCTGGTCGGCTACTACGATGGAGGAAGTAAGAAAGGAAACAGTCGTCTCCGGTTCGCCGGGAAAGTCGGAACCGGCTTCACCGAAAAATCGTTGTCGATGTTGTATAAAAAAATTCGTGCCGAAGGACGCGACGATTGTCCCTTTGTCGATCTTCCATCGAAATCGGCTGGCCAATGGTCGCAGGGAATCACGCCGTCGATGATGCAAAAGATGCATTGGACAAACCCAAAATTCGTCGCCCAGATTAAATTTGCGGAGTGGACGCGCGACGGAAAATTGCGGCAGCCGGTGTTCCTCGGCTTACGCGAAGATAAAACTCCAACGCAGGTAGTCCGCGAAGCGTAATTCCCGGAACGCCATCTGCTTCTAACGCGGAAGTTATTGACAATTGTTCACATTTGATGGAAATGGTCACCCCGCGCTTAGTCTAACGAACCAAAGGAGAAAAAACGATCATGCGTCCAACTTGGAAAGGCAGCATCAGCTTCGGCCTCGTTTATATCCCGATCGCCGTTTATCCGGCCACGCGCGAAGAAAAACTCAGTTTTCGCCAACTGCGCAAAACCGACTTAAGCCCGATCAAATACAAAAAGGTGGCCGAGGCAGATATGAAAGAAGTCCCGGCCGATCAGATCGTGAAGGGTTATGAGTACGAGAAGGGTCGCTACATTATTATGAGCGACGAGGATTTCGAAAAGGTGCGGATCGAATCGACCCACTCGATCGATATCACCGACTTTGTTGATCTCGAGCAGGTCGATCCGAAGTTTTTCTACAAGCCGTATTTCCTCGAGCCGCAAAAAGGTGGCGAGAAAGCGTACTCGCTTTTGCACAAGGCATTGAGCGGCACGGGCAAGATCGGGATTGCCAAGGTAGTGATCGCGAATCGCGAATATCTGGCGGCGGTCAAGCCGGACGGATTGTTTCTCGTTCTCGAGCTGATGCACTTCGCGAGCGAAGTCCTGACGCCGGAGGAATTGAATCGGCCGAAGACGGAGTTGAACGACAAAGAGTTGAAAATGGCGAACACGCTGATCGAGAGCATGTCCAGCGATTGGAAGCCGGATAAATATCGTGACGAGTACCGCGACGCCGTGATGGAGATCATCGAGACCAAAGCGAAGAATAAGCAGCTTCCGCCCGCGCCGGCCGCGGTGCCGCGAAGCACGAACGTTGTCGATCTGGTGAAAGTGTTGCAGGAAAGCATCAATCGCTCGCAGTCGGTCCGAACGAAACGGGGCGGCAACGGCGCATCTGGTCGGCGAAGATCGACATCCGCTCTGGTCAAACAAAAACGCCGCGCGGCGGCGTAGTCCGAGCCGGACTGGCAGTTGACCGGAGGTCATAGACCACCGCTACAATTCCACTGTGGCCTGGACGCGTTGGACCGTCGCGACAGCAATCATTAGCACGGCACCGGCGAGAACTTGATGCGGCCGGAGCGCAGCGTGAAAAAATCCCCACGTGATCACGACCGCGGCGAGCGTCTGCATCATTTCAAAGTAACCTGCGGTCGAAGCGCGAGTGAGCCGCAAGCCTTCGAAATAAATCAAAAGTGGAATGCCACCCGAGATTGAGGCGAGCAAGAGCAGCAAGACGATCGCTTTCGCGGTGTGCTCTTGAGCAGTAGCAGGCCAGAGCGCTCCGCCATGAAGCTTGCCGTGCGCAAAGACGATTAAGGTCATACACGCCAGTCCGACGACGATGCGCATGCTGGCGGCAAGACGAAGTGGCATTCCCATCATCACGCCACGACCAGCGACCGTTGAGCCCGCCCAAAAGAATGCGCAGATCAACGCGTAGCCAGTGCCAAGATTGAGACCGGCCTGTTGAAACGAAACGCCGATAAGATCCGGTCGTTCGACCGAAAGGAAAACGCCGGCCAGAATTGCGATCGCGGCGTAAACAAAAAAACGCGGCGCGAGCCGATCGCCAAACAGTAGAAACGCGCCCAACGTTGAGATCACGGGCTGAATATTGAGGATCACATTCACGACGGTCGGATTTCCATACTTAAGCGCGAGCGTGAAAAAGATTGTGCCAACCGCTGAACCGGCGAATCCGGAAAAAAGTAAATAGCCCCAGCTTCGGGCATCGATCCCGCGCAGCCCGCCGAGGCTCGGCAGCAAGATCGGCAGAAACATCAACAGAATGAGCACATGCTCCCAAAAAACGATGACTTCGGCGTCGAATAATTGATTGAGCGGAATTCGCCACGCGCTTTCGGTGCCCCAAAGCGCAGCCCCCAGACCGACCAACCACGGTCCGTAACTAACGCCGCTGCTTCCGCGATTTTTCATTCCGAGTTAGCCGCGGTCCGGAACTGCGCCGGCTGCTGCCGCTGTTTGACGATCTTTGATCGGGCGGAAAATCATCCAGACACCAACGAGAACGACCGCGGCGCCGAGGAGCGACCAGAGCGGGAATTTCTCGCCGCCGAGAGCCCAACCCAACATCACCGCGCCCGGCGGCGTGATGAGTGATATGGTTTGCAGATTGGTAACTGTCATTCGCGGGAGGAGCCAATACAGCAACAAGAAGGTGAACGACGAACCGATAATCGCGAGGTAGAGCAAACAGAAGATCGACATCGACGTCCAATGGAAGCGCATCGGGTTTCCATCGACGATGAATCCGAGGAGAAGCAGCGGAATAACGCCGAAAATCATTTGCCAGGCCGCAAGCATGGCGGGCGCGATTTGAATCGCGCGTTTTTTGATCAGCACGTTGGAGAAAGCCGCCGCCCCGCCCCCGAGCGCAATACCGACGCCGCCCCAAAATGCCCACACACCTGCAAAGTCCAAAAGTCGTCCGCAGATCAATGCGACGCCGCCTAGCGCAAGCAAGGCGCCCACTAGTTTTTGCCAACGCAATGGCTCGTCCGGCAGCAGCCAATGGGCAAAGAGCATTCCGAAAATCGGAATGGTCGCCTGCAAAACCGCGGCCAATCCGGAAGAAATGTGCAGCTCGCCCCAAAAAAGCAGGGCGTAGTTCAAGCCAAACATCAGAATTCCTGTGAACGCGAGCGTCAGGTAATCGCCACGATTAAGCGGCCGCAAGCGCACCCGGCCGAGCGATACTAAGACAAGCGCAGCTGCAGCAATGACGAAGCGAATGGCGACAAACGATATTGGCGGCAGATCACGCAGTCCGACTTTGATCGCGAGCCAGGTGGAGCTCCAAACAATGCAGAGGGTGAGCCAAGCCGCTGGAATTTTCCAACCGGTCGCTTTCATTCGCGGCGACACTCGCGCGAATCGCTCACGCCGTAAAGGTGCAGCCTCGCGCTTGTTGTGCAGCCATTCCTAGTTAGCATGTCCGTGTGAAGGTGAAGGTAATCGTTAAACCGAAGGAGGCGGTTCTCGATCCTCAAGGCAACGCTGTCCGTGACGCAATGCGACATTTAGGAATGCCGGAGGTGCGCAGCGTCCGGATCGGAAAATTCATGGAAATCGATGTCGACGGCACAGATGTCGACCTTGAAAAGCGGCTGCACGGTCTTTGCCGCGACCTGCTTTCAAACCCAGTGATCGAGGATTACGAACTGCAGAAACCGAACGGCCGAGCTCAGAGGAAAACATCCAATGCTCGACATCCGAAGCTCAACGCTCAACGACCGAAACCGAAGAAGAAGAGATGAAAGCATTGAGATTCTTTTTCTGTGTGGTCTGTCCACCGATTGCGGTATTGCTGACGGGCAGACTGGGCAGTTTTCTACTGAGTCTTGTGCTCACCCTGGCATTGTGGATTCCGGGAGTGATTCATGCCGCCCTAGTCGTGAATGATTATCATGAGGAGCAACGCGCACGCAGCATGGCCCACTAGATCGACATGAAGTTCGCTGTCATCCAATTTCCAGGTTCCAACTGCGATCAGGATTGTGTCGCGGGCATCAACAGCGTCGAAGGTTTGCAGGCCGATTATGTCTGGCACAAGGAAACATCGCTGCGCGATTACGATGCAATCGTTCTACCGGGTGGTTTCGCTTACGGCGATTATCTCCGCTGCGGCGCGATCGCGCGTTTCTCGCCCATAATGAAGGCAGTCATCAGCGATGCTCGCGCGGGCAAACTCGTGCTCGGCACGTGCAACGGTTTTCAGGTTTTATGCGAGGCTAGCCTTTTGCCAGGTGCGCTGGTGCGCAACCGTTCGCTTCGGTTTGTTTGCGATTCGGTGACGTTACGAGTTGAAGTCCCGGACTCCGCGTTCACGCATGGTTGCCCGGAAGGAACGCTGCTTCGAATGCCAGTCGCCCATGGTGAAGGATGTTACTTCGCGGACGACAAGGCATTGCGCGAGCTCAACGAAAATAGACGCATCATTATGCGATACGCCGATGACAGTGGTCATATCGTGCCCGAAGCGAATCCGAATGGTTCCATTCAAAACATTGCCGGCATTTGTAATCGCGAAGGAAATGTTTTCGGTTTGATGCCTCACCCCGACCGGGCTTGCGACGAACGAATCGGCAGCACGGACGGTGCAAAGATTTTCCAATCCATGATGCGAACGATTGAAGCGGCTCATGCCCGCGCAGCGTAGCGCAACCCATCAGCTTCTTCGTCACTGGGTGCGGAGTTGGCCCACAGATGCCCAAAAATGGCGCCAGAAGGGCTTACCCCTAGGCCTTAGCCAAAACCGCCTTCGTCAATGCAATAGACACAAGTGTAATCAAAATTTACACAATTTGGGCAGGTTGCCTACCCTCTCCCTAGGCAAATCGGGCTGGCACCGACGCTGCTAAACATCCTGGCAACAACCAACCCTACTTATGCTCCTTGAAAAAACGTTTCACATGTGTCAACCGCTGGCCGAATCCAAGGCCCGGCTCACCAGTATTCAATCTTATAAGCGCCAGTTCGTCATGGTCACGAAGGCGACCGTGACTTCGTCGAAAACGGTGGACTTCAGCTTTCGTGGTCCGCTCGGCTTTGAAGCGCGCACAGTCCTCCTCGGAGTAGACAGCGATTTGATCGATCAGGTCGCCTTCGAGTCGGTTGGCGGCAACCTCGACGTAGTGGGGCTAATCGATTTCACCGAGATTCGGCCAAGTTGCACCGAAATCACTCTGGCGATCCATTACCGAATCAAGAATCGCCTGTTCGCTTGGCTCGATCGCCGATTTGGCTTTGTGGACGCGTTTATAGACGCCGAGCTCCGCAGTATTCGCGCCCACTTTGAAGGCATCGCCACACCGTACGTGGAGCGAATGCCCATCATGCCGCTGTTCGAAACCGCAGCGGCGGCTTAGACTTCAATCAGCAACTCCAATGAAAAAGCACGGAGCTTTGGTTCCGTGCTTTTTTATTTGATTCGAACCGCATGGGTCTTATCGAGACGTAAAATCTGACCGGAACGCAATGCGATCTTAACCTTTGGATCAGCGAGCTTCTCTCCATCAACCTGAACGCTGCCTTGTTTGATCAATCGGCTGGCGTCGGCGCGAGATTTCGTGATCCCGAAAGCTTGAGAGTAGGCCGCGACGACAACGGCAACAGCCTCGTCAGCGATGGCGGCAAGTGTTGGAAGATCGGCTTCTTCCAAGCGCTTTTTGCTAAAACGCGCGTTCCATTCGTCGAGCGCTTTCTGCGCGACTTCGGGGGAGTGATAATTTTTCAGGACTTCGAAAGCGAGTTGTTTCTTCGATTCAAATGGATCGGCGCCCTTGGACAGTTCGCGATTGAGCAAAACCTCGTAATAGCGGGCCATAAGCGCGTCTGAAATGCTCATCAGTTTGCCGAATTGATCTTGGGCCGGCTCAGTCACACCAACGTAATTGCCCAGGCTCTTGCTCATCTTCTTGACCCCGTCGAGCCCTTCGAGAAGCGGCATTGTCAGCACAACTTGCGGCGACATCCCCTGCTCTTTCTGAAAATCACGGCCGACCAAAATGTTGAAAAGCTGGTCGGTCCCACCCAATTCAACGTCGGCTTTCACCATCACCGAATCCCACCCTTGCATGATTGGATATTGGATCTCGTGGGCGTGGATCGCCTGCTCGTTGTCGATCCGCGTGCGGAAATCTTCGCGTTGGAGCATTTGCTGGAGCGTGACCCGGCTATTCAGACGAATCACATCTTCGTAGGACATTGTGCGAAACCAATCTCCATTGCAGACGGTTTCGGTCCGGGCAGGATCGAGAATCTTGAAAGCCTGTTCGCGATAAGTTTCCGCGTTGGCGAGCACTTGCTTGTGCGTCAAATGCGGTCTGGTGACAGATCGTCCGCTTGGATCGCCTATCATCCCAGTGAAGTCGCCGATGATCAGAACCGCCTGATGTCCCAGATCCTGAAAGTGCCGGAGTTTTCGCAGAACAACGGTGTGCCCGAGATGAATGTCGGCCGTGGTCGGATCGACACCTAGCTTCACGCGCAAGGGACGGCCGAGCGCAAGTTTCTCGCGCAGCTCCGCTTCGCTTATGATCTGAGACGCTCCTTTCTTGAGAGCAGCCAAAGCTTCATCGGCTTGCATCATCCGCAACTGTAGTGGCCGCGCTCCCCGACGGCAAAACTTTCCGAGAATATCGCTGGATCAGCGCGCTTACTTATTCTTGTTCAGCAGGTCGCGCACTTGATCAATGGTGAGCGACGGATTTTGCCGATCGAGAGATTTTTGACTTTTGCCTTGTTCGCGAAACGGGCGTTCGCCGGCAAAGCTTCGGTCGGCCACCTTAAGATGGGAGTCGTGCGTCTCGCGAATGTCGTCGGTAGAGGAGGTCGTCAGCTGTCCGGGCAGATTCGCCTCGTGATTTTGAATCGAGGAACTGCCGCGGGATCCGTTCTCGAATGAGCGGGACTCATACGTCTTCGCGGCGATCTTGCGCGGATCAGCAACCTGCTTCTCTTTTCGAGCAGGCTGCAAAAAAAATGTGCCGGCGGTACCGCGGTTTTCGATCACGGCAGGCGTAGTGCTGAATTTTTTGCCCTGGGCATTGTTTTGCAGTGCCATGTCCGGCCGAAGAAGACGATCGATCAGGCTGCGCTCCTGCTGCTGAGCAAAGCTTGTCGAAACCAAAATAAAACCGAGGCAAACAGCGGCCGCGCAGCGCACGATTCGAAGCTGCCGAAGAATTAACTTGCTTGTAAAGCAAATTGTCCAGGCAACCGAGCCAGAGTAGCGGTTTCGTTGTCGACCTTTAAGGGCCGAGGGCCGTGCGCAAATCGGCCGCGCCCGCCGGAGTCAGCGCGACGGTGCAGAATGTCGTAGGCGATGACGGCCCGCCCATAATAACGTAG
>Ga0210408_10000954_pt1 | contig 31993 bp, 23 predicted proteins | sample IncBWH4MmetaG_FD_155471 | JGI IMG/M metagenome (GOLD analysis project Ga0210408, IMG submission 155471) | Forest soil microbial communities from Barre Woods Harvard Forest LTER site, Petersham, Massachusetts, United States - Inc-BW-H-4-M | ecosystem: Environmental > Terrestrial > Soil >... | reverse complement strand
CGCAGTTTTGAGTCGCGGGATTTTGAAGCCGGGCTGCGGCGGAAGATTGTGGGGCAGGACGAGGCGGTGCAGGCGGTGGTGGACCTGTACCAGGTGTTTCGCGCCGGGCTGAATTCGCCGGGGCGGCCGGTTGGCAACCTGCTATTCCTGGGGCCGACCGGAGCGGGCAAGACGCGCGTGGTGGAAGCCACGGCGGAAGTGCTGTTCGGAGATCCGCGGGCGGTGATCAAGGTGGACTGCGCGGAATTCCAGCACTCCCACGAGATCGCGAAATTGATCGGCTCGCCTCCGGGATATCTGGGGCATCGCGAGACGCATCCGCTGATCACCCAGGAAGCGCTGGCGCAATATCACACCGAGAAACTGAAGATCAGTTTTCTGCTCTTCGATGAAATCGAGAAAGCCAGTGATGCGCTGTGGCAGTTGCTGCTGGGCATTCTGGACAAAGCCACGCTGACGCTCGGCGACAACCGGCGGGTGGATTTGTCGCAGACCATGATTTTCATGACCTCGAACCTGGGCGGCGGAGAAATCACCGAGTTGATGACCGGAGGAATGGGATTTGCGCCTACGGTGCCGGCGGATCAGAAGCCGCGCCTCGACGAAAAAGTGGAGCGGACGGCCTCGGAAGCGGCCAAGAGAAAGTTCGCGCCGGAATTCATGAACCGCATTGACAAGGTGGTGGTGTTCCATCCGCTGCGGTCGGAGCAACTGGAACAGATTCTGGAGATCGAGCTGGGCATGGTGCAGCAGCGCGTACTGGAAACCGCCAAGGGGCGGTTCCTGTTCCGCGTGACGCAAGCAGCGCGTGATTTTCTGCTGAAGGAAGGGACGGACATGAAGTACGGGGCGCGTCACCTGAAGCGCGCGATAGAGCGGTACATGGTGTATCCGCTGGCGAGTTTGCTGGCCACCGAGCAGGTGAGCCTGGGCGATGTGCTCTCGATTGATTGGGACGGCGTGGAAGTAGGGCTGAAATTCTCGAAGGAAGCGGAAGGCGCGCTGCTGCCGGTGGGAGCGCCGCCGGCCGAAGCCGCCCGAGAGGCCGCCGCGGCGAGCGGCGATGGACGCCCGGCTCCCGGCACCTCGCCGCTGGCCGCAGGAGAGCGCTTCCCCTGGCGTCCTCCACGCTGAAGTGAGCGGCCAAATCCACGGAGCAGTCTCTAAAAGGCGGATCAGGAGGAGTTGCATGCTGTCCAAAGAGCGAAGCGCACCCCGAGCGAGGGGCATTTCCCCCCTCGCCTGTCCGAGTTGGAAACCTATGCGGGCGGCATGTCTTGCCCTGCTGTTCGCCCTGTGCGCACGGCCCGTACCCGCCCAGCAATCCTCCGCTGACCTCACCAATCAAAGTCTCGAAGACCTGATGAACACGCAGGTGACGTCGGTTTCGAAGAAGGAACAGAAGCTTTCGCGCACCGCCTCCGCCATCTTCGTCATCACCCAGGAAGACATTCGCCGCTCCGGCGCCACCAATATTCCCGATCTTCTGCGCATGGTTCCGGGCATGGACGTCGCGCAGATCAACGGCAGCACCTGGGCCATCAGCGCCCGTGGATTCAACCAGCAGTTCAGCAACAAATTACTTGTCACCATAGACGGCCGCAGCGTTTACACCTCCACGTTCGCTGGTGTGTTCTGGGACACCATGGATTATCCGCTCGAGGATATCGAAAGGATTGAAGTGATTCGCGGGCCCGGCGGGCCCATTTGGGGCGCCAACGCCGTGAATGGCGTCGTCAACATCATCACCAAGAAGGCCGGTGACACAAAAGGAGCGCTGCTGGTTGGCGGAGGCGGAAACGTCCAGCAGGAATTCGGCCTGGCCCAGTATGGTGGGAAAGTGAACTCAACAACGGACTACCGGATTTATACGAAATATTTCGACCAGGCGCAGATGCGCGACGTGACCGGTCAGAAAGGCGCGGACGACTGGCATGCCTTCCGCACCGGCTTTCGTGTAGACACCCAGGTGTCTGCGAAAGATAACCTGATGTTCGAGGGAGACTTCCTAGCAAGCCGCGAAGGAGAATTCGGATTTTTTCTCCCCTCTGTTACCTCGCCTGGCCTCATCACCATCCCCGAAGAGATTGCCACCACCAACACTTCCTTTGAAACTGTGTGGCAGCACGTGTTTTCCCCGCGCTCCGATACCAAGTTTCAAGCTTCCTTTGACCGCCACTTTCGCGACGACCCTCTCAATCCCGAGGTGCGCGACACCCTCGATTTCGATTTCCAGCACCACCTCGCCGTGGTCGCGCGGCACGATTTCGTCTGGGGTCTCGGCTATCGCCTCACCCCCGACCATATAGAAGACAGCTTGACCGTCGGAATGAATCCGGACAGCCGCAACCTGCAGCTTTTCACCGCCTTCATTCAGGACGAATTCGCCTGGGTCCCCGACCGCTTTTATTTGACCGTTGGAACCAAGTTCGAGCACAACGATTACACCGGCTTCGAAATCATGCCCACCCTTCGCGCCACCTGGACACCTAGCGCGCGCCACATGTTCTGGGCGGCAATCTCCAGAGACCTCCGCGCGCCTTCCCGCAACGACACCAATCTCGTCGTAAACATCGGCTCGACCATCGCCCCTGGCGGCGCCATCACCCTCACGCGGTTCTTAGGCAACCCCAATTTCAAAGATGAACGATTGATTGCCTACGAGGCCGGCTATCGCACCATGGTCTCCGATTGCTTCTCCTTCGACCTTGCCGCTTTCTACAACGACTACGATCAGGTCCAGACTACCGAGCCTTCCACCGCTTTTTTCGAAAGCACTCCCCCGCCTCCTCATCAGGTTCAGACCCTCACCTATCGCAACTTGATGCACGGCGAAACGCACGGCACGGAAGTCGCCGCCAACTGGAAGGTTACCAATCGCTGGACCATCAGTCTCGGTTATGCGCTGGTGCTGATACACATGCAGCCGGAGTTCCCCAGCGTGGACAGCGTCACGGCCCCATTCATCGAACATGGCAGCCCGCGCCAGAGCGCCCAGTTGCGTACGCACTATGAATTTGGAAGAGGCTGGGAGTGGAATGCCGTCGCCTACTTTGCGGACCGCCTCACTCACCAGGGGCCCACCTTTGATCAGGCAATACCCGCATACACGCGCCTGGATACCGGGCTGACCTGGAAGTTCCGCGAGCGGCTCGCCTTCTCAGTGGTCGGTCAGAATCTCATTCGCGATCGCCATCTCGAGTTCGAAGACGTCTTCGGTTCCATGCAGTTCGGACAACTGAGACGCAGCGCCTATGCCAAGTTTACTTGGACCCTCAAATGACAGCGAGGGGTGCGGCGAGGCAACCGCCCAAGGCTTCGCCGCGACAGGGCCTCCTTTTCGCTAACTGTCTGGGGCCATGTCCTCGGACGCCGGCTGCGATTGTCCTCATGACCGTCTTGACGGTCCCGGCATTGCTCGCTGGGCTCACAACGCTCCAGGCACAATCCAAAGCCGCCAGCGAATATGAGATTAAGGCCGCCTTCCTCTATAACTTTGCAAAATTCGTGGAATGGCCGCCCACTGCCTTCACCGACCCAAAGCAGCCCATGGGCATTTGCATTTTCGGCCAGGATCCCTTTGGCCACACGCTGGAGGACTCCCTCCTTGGCAAAACTGTCGGTGATCATCCCGTCCTGCTCGGACATGCCAAACAAATCGCCGACCTGGCCGGGTGCCAGATTATTTTCCTGAGCTCCTCCGATGCTCCTCGTCTTCGCGAGGTGCTGGGTCGAGTGCAGAAGCAACACGCTCTATTCGTCGGCGAATCGGAGGGCTTTGCCTCCGCCGGCGGGACCATTCAGTTTGTTCTCGATCAGAACCGCGTGCGCTTCGTCATCAATCCCGACGCCGCCGAACGCGCTGGACTCAAGATCAATTCCAAACTCCTCGCTCTCGCCACCATCGTCCACGATCCCCCGCGTCCTCCGGAGGCCAGAAACTGACATGCGTCCGCCTCGCAACCAATCCATCCGTCAGAAACTCACGCGCATCATCCTCTTCACTTGCGCGGTGGCCGTGCTGGTCGCTTGCACCGTCTTTGCCACCTACGACATCCTCGATACCCGCCGTACCATGGCCCAGGACCTCGGCACCTTGGCAGAAATTGTCGGCTCCAACACTTCCGCGGCCCTCACTTTCAGCGATCGCGAATCCGCGCACCAGATCCTCAGCTCCTTGACTGCAACCCCCCACATCGTCGCGGCCTGCATCTACCTCCCCGACGGACGTGTTTTCGATTGCTATTACCGCCCCGGAACGAATCCGGATATCGACCCTCCGCCTGCCCTGTCCGGGGATGCGTTTATCTCTTCCGGCCATATGCTCGTTTTTCGCACCATCCGCCTGAACGGCGAGGCCATGGGAACGATTTACTTGAAGTCAGACCTCAGCGAGCTCTACCTGCGCATGGTTCGGTTTGCGGGCATCATCCTTTTAATCCTCCTTGTTTCTTCGGCCACCGCGTTGCTGGTTGCCATCCGTCTCCAGCGCGTCATCTCCGACCCCATCCTGGAACTTGCGCGCACCGTCTTCAACGTTTCCAATGCCAAGGACTATTCCATTCGCGCCACCAAGCATAGTGACGATGAAATTGGATTTCTCTTTGACCGCTTCAACGAAATGCTCGAACAGATTCAGCAACGCGACACCGAACTCGTCTGGGCCCGTGATGAACTGGAGCTGCGCGTCAACGAGCGCACCAAGGAGCTGCAAGCGGAAATTGGCGAGCGCAAACTCGTGGAAGAAAACCTCGAAGAACGCACCACTTTCCTGAATGCTCTCATCGAGAACAGTCCCATCGCCATCGTCGTTCTCGATCCGCAACACCGCGTGCAGCTCTGCAATCCCGCCTTCCAGTCACTGTTCCGGTATTCCTCCCTGGAAATCGTCGGTGCTGACCTGGATTCCTGCCTGGCCCCGGGCGACCTCCTTCCAGAAGCGCGCCAGACCACCCAGGAAAATCTCGGCGGCAAGTCCGTTCACCTTGTCACCCGCCGCCGGCGCCGTGACAACACTCTCATCGACGTCGAGCTCTTTCGCGTCCCGCTGATGGTGGCAGGAAAACCCGTCGGCGTGCTGTGCCTGTACCAAGACATCACCGAGCGCAAGCGCGCCGAAGAGGCTCTGCTTCAGGCCAAAGAAGCGGCCGAGTCCGCCAACCATGCCAAAAGCGAATTCCTCGCCAACATGAGCCATGAAATCCGTACCCCCATGAACGGAATCATCGGCATGACCGGGCTGGTCCTCGACACACATCTCAATGCCGAGCAGCGCGAATATCTCGGCATGGTCAAAACTTCCGCCGATTCTCTCCTCTCGCTCATCAACGACATTCTCGATTTCTCCAAAATCGAGGCCGGCAAACTCGAACTGGACCCCGAGGACTTTCCGCTGCGTGAGAGTCTCGGCGAAACCATGAAAGCCCTGGGTCTGCGCGCGCACCAGAGAGGATTGGAGTTGGCTTGGCGCGTCACCGACGAAGTCCCCGACTCCCTTTCCGGCGATTTGGGCCGCCTGCGTCAGGTGCTCGTCAACCTGGTTGGCAACTCTGTGAAATTCACCGAGCAAGGCGAGGTCGTTTTGCAGGTGGACCAGACGGATGCCACCGAAGACGCTGCCGTCTTGCACTTTTCCGTGCGCGACACCGGCATCGGCATTCCCGAAGAAAAGAAGAAAGCAATTTTCGAGGCCTTCGAACAGGCCGACGGTTCCACCACCCGCAAATATGGCGGCACCGGTCTCGGTCTGGCCATCACTCGCCAGATTGTTGATTTAATCGGTGGAACGTTGTGGGTGGAAAGCGAATTGGGCAAGGGCAGCACCTTTCATTTCACCGCCCGGTTTGACCTCTCCAAAACCACTTCTGCCGTACCACGCCGTCCCGACCCAACCATCCTGCCCGGTTCGTCCGTCCTGGTCGTGGACGACAACCGCACCAACAGGATCATTCTCATTGACCATCTCACCAAATGGGGACTGCGCGTCGAGTCCGCCCCGGATGCCCGCGGAGCTCTCATTGCCCTCCAGCATGCCTACGATGACAGGCGCCCGTTGTCCCTGGTCATCACCGACCTGCACATGCCGCTCACGGATGGATTTGGATTTGTAAAAGAGGTTCGCAAAAATCCGCTGTTCGCGCTCCTCCCCGTTGTTCTGCTTAGTTCCAGTCCGCAGACTGGGGAAAAAACTCGCGGCCGCGAACTTGGCATTTCCGCGTTCCTCACCAAGCCGGTCCAGCCATCCGAACTCCTCGATGCCATCATGAATGCCCTTGTCGTTCATCCCGCGGAAGCGCCGCCTTTTTCTGCTCATGCCACTTTGCTCCCGAGAAGTGAGGACTCCATGAAAGTCTTGCTCGCCGAAGACAATGCCGTGAACCGCACGCTCGCCACCAAGCTGCTCGAAAAGCGGGGCCACTCGGTTGTCGCGGCCGAAAACGGCAGGCAAGCTCTCGAAACTCTCGAACGCCAGACGGTGGATATCGTCCTGATGGATGTGCAGATGCCGGAAATGGACGGACTGGAAGCCATGGCTGCCATCCGTGAAAAGGAAAAGACCACGGGCGCGCATTTGCCCATCATCGCCCTCACTGCTCACGCCATGAAAGGCGACCGTGAGCGCTGTCTCGCCGCTGGAGCCGATGGATATGTGACCAAACCCATCCACACGCAGGAGTTGTTTGCCGCCATCGACCGGCTCAAATCCCCCAACCAGATCCAATCGAGTCAACCTGCCAATTCCACTCCACCTTCGCCAGCCGCCTCTTTCGACATGGCCGCCGCACTCCAGCGCGTCGAGGGCGATCGCGACTTGCTCGACGAAATCATGCGCATCTTCATGGACGAATGCCCACGCATGATTGCAGATTTGCACCAGGCCTTCGACGCCGGTGACCTCAGCAAGGTCGAATGCTCCGCTCACACCCTGAAAGGTTCGGCCTCCAATCTCGGCGCCACGGTCGTTTCTGAATCCGCCGCCGAGATGGAAGCCAAATCCCGCGCCGGCGACTTGCCCGGCGCAAAAGCCGTGCGCACACGCTTGGAGCATGAGCTGAAATCCCTCCTTGCCGAGTTGGAATCCATCACCCGAAAGGTTGCTCCTTGATTTCGAATTCCAACTCGGCGACTTTCCAGGCTGCTCCGCGGCTTCCCGAACCCTCTCGGCCGGCCTCCGCTCCGTGGTTTATGGGGCGCCGCCTCTTTGTCGGGCTCATTTTTGTCTTGCTCTACCTGCTGCTGGATCGCATGACCGTTTACTTTCAGATGTGGCATGGCGTGAGTGCCTGGTATCCCCCCGTCGGATTAGGGCTGGCCATGATGGCGGGCATGGGCTGGTGGTTCGCTCCGCTGATGTACTTGGCCGGAACCGTGGCCAGCCTGGTGAACTATGGTGAGTCCCCCGCCACGCTCACTTTTTGGCTGATGAATTTCCTTGTTGTCGGCGGTTATGGTTGCGTGGCCCTGGTTCTAAAGCGCATCCTAGGTACCAACCCGAGGTTCAACACCCTTCGCGGCGTCCTCCAGTTTGTTTTTGCCACGTTCATCGGCTCGTTCTGCGTGGCTTTCTTGGGATCCGCCTTGTTCCTCCACGACAATATCATTCGTCCCAATGAACTTCTTAGCGCCGCCTTGAACTGGTGGATCGGTGATACCACCTCATTGCTTTGCTTCGCCCCTCTCTTGCTCGTGCACGTGGTCCCCTGGCTGCGGCGCTACGTTGGCCTGCCGGTTGTCCCTCACCAATTAGAGTTCCTGGGTCGGCGTCGCACTGGTTTCCGTTCCCTCTTCAGACACCTGGACGGTGTGCTGCAGCTTCTGGGGGTGCCCGCGACGATCTGGGTTGTGTTTGGCTGGAACCTCGCGCGCAGCTTTGAGCTCTACTATCTTTTCTTCCTGCCCATCATTTGGATTGCCGTCCGCCGCGGCATTCGGGGAGTCACTCTCGCAATTGCCGAGCTCACTTTCGGTGTCATGCTCATGCTCTGGGCCTCCCCCGTGGACTTGCACCTCCTGGGACCGCTCCAATTTGTTCTTCTGACCGTGTCTCTCACGGGCTTGTGTCTCGGCAGCTTGATTGCCGAACGCGTCGAAACGCACCGGACTGCTGCAGAAAATGAGGAACGCGTCCGCCTGCTCCTCGATTCCACCGGCGAGGCCATTTACGGCCTGGACGTCAACGGCCGTTGTGTTTTCTCTAATCCCGCCTGCCTCCGTCTATTGGGATACGCCGGCCCGGCCGATTTAATGGGCAAGAATATGCACAAGCTCATGCACCATACGCGCCCCGACGGATCTCCCTATCCCGCCCAAGAGTGCCCACTCCTCGAGGCCTTCCGTACCGGCATGCCCGCACACCTGCCCGAAGAAATTGCCTGGCGCGCTGACGGCACAAGTATTCCTGTCGAGTTCTGGTCCCATCCCGTCCTCCGCGATGGGGCCAATTTCGGCGCCGTGGTCACCTTCGTGGACATCACTGAACGAAAGCGCGCCGAAGATGCCCTGCTCCGCGCCAAGGAGACTGCCGAATCGGCGAACCGGTCTAAAAGCGAGTTCGTCGCCAACATGAGCCACGAGATTCGCACGCCCATGAACGGCATCATCGGCATGGCCGATTTGCTGCTGGACACCGAACTAGCCGCCGAGCAGCGCGAATTTCTCGAACTCCTCAAAACCTCCGCCGACTCTTTGCTCGTGCTCCTCAATGACATCCTGGACTTTTCCAAAATCGAAGCGGGCAAATTGGATCTGGACCCCGTCGAGTTTGCCTTTCACCAGACCATCACCGACACCGTCAAAATCATGCGTTTCCGCGCTTCACAAAAGGGCCTGGTGCTCAACGGCTGCCTTTCTCCTTCGATTCCTCCCATCCTGGTCGGTGACCCGGCGCGCATTCGCCAGGTGCTCATCAATCTGCTCGGCAACGCCATCAAGTTCACCCAGCAGGGCGAAATCTCTTTGGACGTGGACCGCGAATCTTCCGGTGCCGGATTGATGACCTTGCATTTCCGCGTTCGCGATTCCGGCATCGGCATCCCTCGCGAACAGCAGCGCCGCATCTTCGAGGCCTTCACCCAGGCCGACAGCTCCACCACTCGAAAATACGGCGGCACCGGCCTTGGCCTGGCCATCACTACCCGCCTGGTGGAGATGATGGGCGGCAAAATCTGGGTGGAAAGCGAACCCGGGCATGGCAGCACTTTCCATTTCACCGCTATTTTCGGTTTGCCCGCAGCGAATGTGGAGTCCAGCACTCAAAAAATCACTCAGGGGATTTCATCGTGAACACTGACACCAAGCCAAAGAACAAAATCCTGATCGCCGAAGACGATCCCGTCTCCCGCCGCCTTCTTCAATCCTTTCTCGTCAAGTGGGGCTTCGAGGTCGTCGTCGCCGAAGACGGCGCCGAAGCCCTCCGCCTTCTCGAACGCCTCGATTTCCCGCGCCTGGCCATCCTCGACTGGATGATGCCCGGCCTCGAGGGCCCGCAGGTCTGCGAGCGCATTCGCAAGGAAACCAATCGCGCTTACGTCTACATTCTTCTCCTCACCGCACGCACCCAGAAAGAAGACCTCCTGAAAGGTTTGGAATCCGGCGCCGACGATTACTTGACCAAGCCTTTTGATTCCCAGGAACTCCGCGCCCGCCTTCAGGTCGGCCAGCGCATCCTCGATTTGCAGGACCACTTGATTGAAGCTCGCGAGGAATTGCTGTACCAGGCCACCCACGACGCGCTCACCCGCATATCAAACCGCGGAGTGATCCTTGACGCTGTCACTCGCGAACTATCCCGCCAGGAACGCGAGGGCGGCAAATTCGGCGTTGTTCTCACTGATCTCGACCACTTCAAATTCGTCAACGACCGCTATGGCCATCTCGCCGGCGATGCTGTCTTGCAGGAAGCCGCCCGCCGCATGGCCGCCACAGTCCGGCCTTACGACGTGGTCGGCCGTTACGGTGGCGAAGAATTCCTCATCGTGGCCCCCTCCGCCGACGCGCAGGGAACGTTTGCGCTGGCGGAGAGGATTCGCATTGCCATCGAATGTCAACCTGTCCGTACCGATGCCGGCGACGTGTCCATGACTTTGAGCCTTGGCGTTGCCGTCAGCGATCCGGCCCTTCCCGTGGACGCCAAGCAATTGATCCAGGCGGCCGACGAAGCCCTCTATCGCGCCAAAGATCGCGGTCGCAACCGCTCGGAACTCGCCGAGCCCGGCGATTTCGCCGGCGTCCTTCCTTCAACGGTGGAGAGTGTGCCGGTGAAGTCCGGCGCAAAATGATTTTCTCGCGTCCCTTCATCCAGGAATTCTGCATCGCCGTTGCATCTCCAGCTTGTTCATCGCAATATCATTTCCCGTGAGCGCCATCTCCGCAAAACTTCACTTCGTCGCGCGTTCCCGCATCGCCGCTTCCGCCGATGCGCTCTTCCGCTGGCACGCCGAACCCGGCGCGCTCGAACGGCTCACTCCTCCGTGGGATCCGATTGAAGTTGTCACGCGTTCACCGGGCATCCGCGACGGCGAGCGCGGCGCAATCCGCGTTCCTTTTGGTCCATTCCGGTTGCTGTGGGTCTTCGAGCACCGCGACTACATCGAGGGCCGCCAGTTTCGCGACGTGCAGCTCTCCGGCCCGTTCCGCCGATGGGAGCATACTCATCGCTTCACTCCTGACGGCGTGGACGCCTGCATCCTCGAGGACCAAATTGATTACGAATTGCCTCTCGGCGCACTCGGCAGTTTCTTTGCAGGCTCCTTCATTCACCGCAAGCTCGAAAAACTCTTCGCCCACCGCCACAAAATCACAGCAGAAGCTATGGCAACTGGACAAGCTGCGCGCACATTAGAATGAGAATGGAATGGAAGTTGCACCATACGTTCCCGTATTGAGCCACCGACGTGCCCATCTGGGGCCGCACTGTGGATTCCCATTCCGCGCGCTGGTGAATTTGGTGTACATTCGAGTTGTCGGGAATGAGCGGCCTGCATCGTTCTTGGGGCTTGAGAGGGTCAGGCTATGAATCCAACTAAAACTTCCACTGCGGCTGGCGCGCCCGCGCCCACAGGAACGCGTCGCGACACGCTTTCCATCACCGACAATCGCACCGGCCGCCAGTATGAAATCCCCATCAAGCACGACACTATTCGCCCTCTCGACTTGCGCCAGATCAAGCTCCACGAATCCGATTTCGGCATGATGTGTTACGACCCGGCCTACTCCAACACCGCCTCGTGCATCAGCAAAATTACTTTCATTGATGGCGACAAGGGCATCCTTCGCTACCGCGGCTATTCCATCGAGGAACTTTCAGAGAAGAGCACCTACCTGGAGACCGCTTACCTGATTCTCTACGGCGAATTGCCCAACAAATCCCAGCTCGCCGATTGGACTTACCACGTCACGCACCACACCTTCATCCACGAGAGCATCAAAAAATTTCTCGACGGCTTCCATTACGACGCCCATCCCATGGGCATGCTCATTTCTACCGTCGCCGCTCTTTCCACTTTTTATCCGGACGCCAAGGACATCTTCAATCTCGATTCGCGCCGCAAACAGACCTACCGTCTTATCGGCAAGATGCCCACGCTCGCCGCCTTCGCCTATCGCCACAGTCTCGGCATGCCCTTTGCCTATCCCGACAACGATTTGAGCTATGCCGGAAATTTCCTGAACATGCTGTTCCGCACCACCGAATTGAAGTACCGCCCCAATCCCACACTCGAGCGCGCCCTCGACATCCTTTTTATATTGCACGCGGACCACGAACAGAATTGTTCCTCGACCGCCATGCGCGGCGTGGGCAGCTCGCACGTGGATCCCTATTCCGCGATCGCCGCTGCTACCGCCGCATTGTACGGACCTCTCCACGGCGGCGCCAATGAGCAGGTTCTGCGCATGCTTGTCGAAATCGGCTCCATCCAAAACGTCCCGGCCTACATCAAGAGCGTCAAAGCCGGCGAAAAGCTGCTCATGGGTTTCGGCCATCGCGTGTACAAAAACTACGACCCGCGCGCCCGCATCGTCAAAGACATTGCCTACGAAGTTTTCGACGTCATGGGCCGCAATCCGCTGATTGACATTGCTCTCGAATGTGAACGCATCGCTCTCGAAGACGAATACTTCGTCTCGCGCCGCCTCTATCCCAACGTGGACTTTTACACCGGCCTCATCTACCAGTCCATGGGCTTCCCGGTCACCATGTTTCCGGTGCTCTTCGCCATTCCGCGCACCTCCGGCTGGATCGCCCAGTGGGAGGAAATGCTGCTCGACCCCGAACAGAAAATCGCGCGCCCGCGCCAGATTTTTCTCGGCTACGACCTGCGCAGCTACCTCCCTCTCGACCAGCGCGGCTAGCAGCTCTCCGGAATGCTACCCGTCAAGGCTCGGCAGCAAGGCTCGCGAACAGATTTGTTTTTTTAGGGGGGTCGGAGCTTTAGCTCCGACATTGATGTCTGAGATGAATTGGGCTTCAGCCCCTGAGGAAAGTCTCCTAGTGCGCCTCAGCCATATCCTCACCACTCAGCGCAGGCGCAAACCGCCGAGCACCGCGGCCTCTCGTCGTGGCGTGTGCATTCCCGTGGCTTCGTCACAGGCTAACCGCGACCTTTCTTTTTCGCCACTCTCTTGCCACCCTTCCCCTTAGGCTTGGAAGGGTGCTTTTTTTTCTTCTCCGGCTTCTCCTCCTCGGACGAAGATCCTCCTGCTTTCAGCTTCACGGCTTCTTCAACCGGCATCCATTTCTCGCCGATTTTCACTTCCGTTCCCGGGGCCATACACCATCCGACAGAATGGAGCAGATATATGCCTCCGACGACCTCATACTTGTTGACGGTCAGGACTCCATTCTTGTCCGTCTCGCTGTTTTCCTCGACGGTAAACGGCGGAATCTTGGTTTGCAGCGGCGGGGCCCATCGCCGGAGCGTAAAGCAGATGCATCCGTCGCAATCCAGGTTATTCTGATCGCCCAGCATGACCAGGCCCTTCTTCAACATCTCCGGGTTTGGCCATTCATTCTCGCCTATGGGAGTGATCGTGGAGACGCCGCCGACGATCTGGTTGTGTTGCAAGCTGGCCCATCTTGCCACAAACGTGCGCCGGAAGCAGACCGGCGGAACGCACGACCCATTGATGAGCGGCATATTTCCTTCTTCCCCCCGATTTCCAATTTCACTTTCCGGACGGCCGATAAACTACACCCGACTCCACCGGCGTGCAATACGGCTTCAGTCAAGTGCCTTCTGGACTCTGTCAAGTCAAGGAGCCGGGCAAGGAAGTTGCAAACGACTTCCGGAATAGACCTCCGTCTCTTAACCCCTGAGGTGCGATGTCACGGTAGGCGCGGCGGGGGATCGTCTCAATGAACCGAGTTCTTTCCGCTGAATCGCCCAATGCCGTGCGGATCAGATTGACAGCTTTCTTGAGGGCAACATCGTGGTCCCCGAATGCCTGCTCGAGCCTCAAGCACTGGCGCAACTCTTCCCGGGTGACAATTTCTTCCGAATGTTCCAGCAGGAATTGCAAGACTTGAAAAGGCTGCGGCGCCAGCTTGAGCCGCGCCCCGCGCTTCCGCAGTTCACCTGCGCTGATGTCCACCTCAAATACGGCGAACTTGTAGGTGCACGGCCGGCTTGAGCTTGTCTTCATGGGGAATAGCGCCCCCGACAGCTAAAGTAAATCTACCACGAAGCAGCAGTGCCCAGTTTCGAAGACCCTCAGCCAAGGGAACCGCCGCCCGTTAATATTGCAAATTCACTTACTTACGCGGCAACCTCAATACAACCTGTGAGTGCCTTGACCTCCCTTCGTCGCACGTAGCATTATGCCGCGCAACACTCGGAAAACCAGGCTCAGCGGCTGAACCCGCGCAACGCACACGGGCCGCAGGAGGCTTCATGCGAAGTTTCGCCTTAGTGCTTTTTGCATTCATCGGCCTGTGTCTGCTCGCTGCCTGCGGTGGGGGTGGCGGTGGACCGTCGTTCTCGATTACAACAACCCAGGCGCAGGTGGCGGCAACTCAGGCCACCGCCGGAACTATCTTCGGCTTCGTTTTCCAAGCCAACAGCGCAGCCCTGTTGACATGGAGCGCTTCCGGCCTGCCATCCGATGGTCTCACGCTTAATACGTTCGATGGAGTTGTCTCCGGAACGCCCGCTTCAAAGGCCAGCGTCACTTTCACATTGACGGCCAGCGATGCGCAGGGTCATATAACGCCACCCGCCCAGTTCACTATTTCCGTCAATAATCCGTCCCCTCCATCCATCACTACGACTCAAGCTCAGCTGGTAGCTGCCCCCGCCGACACTGAGGCGCAGTACAACTTCGCCTTCGCTGCCACCGGCGGGCTTGCGCCGTTGAATTGGATGGAGACCGGACCTCTGCCTTCTGGCCTTAGTCTCGGTTCGGATGGTGTGCTTTCCGGCATGCCGACAGTTACCGGTTCATTCCCGATAACGGTCATGGTGCAAGATTCGGCGGGTCAAAGTGCGACCCCGCAAAATTTCACACTTCAAGCCATCGGCTTTACTCCCGCTGGAAGCATGGCAACCCCACGAAGCGAACACACGGCGACTCTGCTCAACACCCACAAGGTCCTGGTGGCCGGAGGCACTGACGGCACAAATACCTTGGCGAGCGCCGAACTTTATGACCCGGTCGGCGGAGGCTTTGGCCCCACGGCAGGCATGTCTGTCGCCCGTAAACAGCACGCCGCAACCCTGCTGGGATCTCAAAAAGTTCTCGTGACCGGAGGCACCGACGGCACAAATGCCTCGGCGACGGCGGAACTCTACGATGCCACCAGCGCCACATTTTCCTCGGCCGGTGCCATGACCGGACCGCGCCAATCCCACCAAGCCACCATCCTTAATGACGGCAGAGTGCTCATCACTGGTGGATTCGATGGCGCGGCGGTGGTTGCCTCCGCCGAGCTCTACGACCCTGTGAAAGGTACATTTACCCTCACGGGGGCCATGACCTCCCCCCGCCAATCACACACGGCAACCTTGCTCAGCAATGGCAAGGTGCTTGTCGCCGGCGGCGACGACGGCTCAACCATTCTTTCCTCCATCGAACTCTACGATCCAGTCAAGGGCACTTTCACCGCAGCGGGGAACATGGCCTCACCACGCAAGGCTCACTCGGCGACCGTGCTAAACGATGGAACAGTTCTGTTGGCCGGAGGCCTGAAGCTTATGAACATCTTCAGCCAGGGAGGACCGTTCGCGTTCACTCTGCCTGACGGTTCGGCGGATATCTACGATCCCGTTAGCGGCACCTTTTCGAGGGCCGGCAACATGCAATTCCGGCGAAGCTCGCACTCCGCGATCATGCTGAGCGATGGCAAAGTCCTGCTTGCAGGAGGGACCACGTATTTCCTGAATGAGCTTCCCTGCCGTCCCATCCCCTGCTCGCCGACATTCAGGCTCGCCATTTTCTCGACTCCCACAACCGAACAATTTGATCCCATGAATATCAGCTTCACGCAAACTGCCGGGACGGCGGCTAAGCGCACAGCTCACACTATCTCGCTGCTGAACAATGGCGAGGTGCTTGCAGTCGGGGGAGCGGATTCCCAGGAGATGTTCCAAGCGGTTGGAAAGGGCCCCTACAAACTAACAAGCAGCAGTTCGACCGTGCTGGCTACGGCAGAGCTGGAAAATCCTTAACGCAAGTCACCGGCGCGTCCAAAGCGCACCGGCTTTGAAGCAGGAAATCTTTTCGTTGTCAAATGCCCACCTCAGGACCAGTGTTCTTGCCGGAGCTGACGAGTTGCGGTGAATGCCAGTGTGCTCGAAAGAGAGGCAACATGCACATGTTGAGACGCTCTCCGTTGGTCTCGCTCTGCGCCTTGTTCTTCTTCACCGCTGCCACAAGCTAATCCAACACTAGCTTTCGCCTCCCGTTCTCAAGCTTCCTCACGCACCCGGCCGCCCCTCCTCCCGCGCGGAAAAGTGATTGCATCCTGCGCCAATCTCTGGCAAAACACTCTGCACGTCCCGCGGGGGGCCAGACCTTCATGGACATATCGACGCGCGAGTCCGGCAGCGCCACAATTGTCGATGTAACCGGCGACATTACGCTCTATAACTCTCCCGAAGTCCGCAGAGTGCTTCTCGATCTGCTGAAGGAGAAGCGCCGCCCACGCGTCATCATGAACTTGCTCAACGTGAAATATATTGATAGCGCCGGTGTCGCCTCGCTGGTGGAAGGCCTGAAGATTTCCCGCGACCTGAAAAGTACCTTTGCGCTCTATGGCCTCAGCCGTAACGCCAGGGAAGTCCTTGAGCTCACCCGGCTCATCAAGGTTTTCGAGGTTTATAACAACGAAGAGGAAGCCCTGCGCGGAGGCAGCAACACCGCCGCTCCTGCCAGGTAACTTTCCGGATGTGCGGGACGCGTTTCCGGTTCGGGGGTTCCCAGCGTCCGGAATTTGAAGGTGGGCTCGTCTCACAAATGCGGAGATCGGAAGGGCGGGGCTTCAGCCCCGCCGTCAACGCGCCACAATCGAATGGGCTTCAGCCCCTGAAGCCACTGGCTCTAAGGGCAGGCGCGGAATTGTGACGAAATGGCATTCACTGAAACCATCGGCGAAGCAACCATCAATGGCTTGGCGTATGTAGGCGACCTTGCGCGCCTATCCGCCGGCGCGGCGCAGGCCCTGGTCATCGAGCCATTCCGCGGCGGCAAGCTGCGTCTCAGCCGCGCCATTCACCAGGCCATGGCCGTGGGCGTCGAAGCCCTCCCCATCGTTTCCCTCATCTCCTTTTTCATTGGCATGATCTTCGCGCTGCAAAGCGCCTATCAATTGCGCAAACTCGGCGCCTTGCAATTTGTCGCTGATGCCGTGGCTATCGCCATCACCCGCGAACTCGGCCCGCTCATGACTGCTGTCATGGTCATCGGCCGCTCCGGTTCTTCCTTCGCCGCGGAAATCGGCACCATGAAAGTGAACGAAGAAATCGACGCGCTCGAAACCATGGCCCTCAAACCCGTTCATTTCCTGGTGGCCCCGAAATTCCTGGCCATGGTTCTCATGCTCCCCTGTCTCACCACCTGGGCCGATTTCATGGGAATTTGTGGCGGAGGTCTGTTCGGTGTTGGCAGCGCCGGCTTCACCTGGGCCAGCTATTTCAATCGCACTCTGGACTCCCTGGTCCTGCGCGACATCACCAGCGGCCTCATCAAGAGCGTCATGTTCGGAGTGGTCATCACCGCCGTCGGCTGTCTCGAGGGATTCACCACCGGCCTCGGTTCCGAACAGGTGGGCCGCTCCACCACCTCGGCGGTGGTGAAATCAATTTTCCTGGTCATTGCAGTAGACCTTGTTTTTACGGCGCTGTTCTACTTCACCGCGCCCAGGTAACAACTAGGAACGATGGCAACGAATCTGGTTTCCCAGCAACCGTCTTCTGACCCGCCCTCCGGCCCGGCCATCGCCGTGTGCAATCTGCGTGTCAAGTACGGCGGGCGCGAAAGTCTCCACGGCATCAATTTCGAAATTTCTGCCGGCGAGACGCTGGTCATCCTCGGTGGGTCCGGCTCCGGCAAGAGCACCCTGCTGCGCACGCTGGTCGGCCTGGAGCACCCCAGCGACGGCGAAATCTGGATGCGCGGAAAAAATTTCGCCGCCATGACCGGATCCGAGCGCGACGACCTGCTAAAAAAATTGGGCATGTCCTTCCAGAGCGGCGCGCTCTTCGGCGCCATGTCCGTGGCCGACAACGTCGCCCTTCCGCTCCGCGAGCACACCAATCTCGACGAATCCACCATCGAAATTGTCGTCCGCCTCAAACTCGACCAGGTCGGCCTGGCCGGCTTTGACAATTACATGCCCGCGCAGCTCAGCGGCGGGATGAAGAAACGCGCGGCCATCGCCCGCGCCCTGGCCATGGATCCGGAAATCCTTTTCTTCGACGAGCCGTCCGCCGGCCTCGATCCCATCATCGCCGCCGGCATTGACGAGCTGATCCTGAAATTGAAAAAAGCCTTTCGCATGACCATCGTGGTGGTCACCCACGAACTGGCCAGCGCCTTTTTGATTGCTGATCGCATGATTCTTCTCGACAAGGGTTTCATCGTCGCCAACGGAACGGTCAAGGAACTCCAGGAAAGCAAGCAGCCGCGCGTCCGCCAGTTTCTCGACCGTGTCCCGGAGCCCGAGTTGTCGGAAGAAATGGACTACTTGCAGATGTTGACGGGGGAAATTCCGCCGCAGCGGCGGTAGCCCAAGCAGGACGCGGGGGTCGTGGTATACTCCCGCGCCTGAGGGGCCTGCCGGTATCATCGTGCGGGATTCATAGAGGAAGCCAATGGAATCAAAGCGGGAGTCGGCTCTCGTAGGGATTTTCGTGCTCGTGGCCTCCGGGCTGCTCCTCGCCACTGTGTTCATTCTCAATGGCGCGCTCACTCGCGGCCAGACTCCCTATCGTGCCTACTTCAAAAATGCCGGAGGCATCTCCCCGGGCGCCGAAGTCCGCTACAACGGCGGCCCGCCGGTGGGCCGCGTCAAGCAGGTCCGTCCAGATCCCAACAACTCGACGCGCATGGAAATTGATTTCACCGTGAAGCCGGAAATTCCGGTTAAGACTGATAGTTTGATCGTCATCACCAGCAACAGTCCTCTTGGTGACAACTATCTTGGTATCCGCGGCGACAAAGCCAAGGGCCCGCCTGCCGCTCCCAACTCCGTCCTTCCTTCCAAAGAATTCTCAGGTTTTTCCGACATTGCCGACAGCCTCGCAGAGCTCACTCCGCAGGCCAAAGAGCTGCTGAAGAACGTGAATGAACGCGTGGTCGAATTGCGCGAAACCGTTGCGCGCGTCAACGACCTCCTGAATGACCGGAACCGGTCCAATATTTCCGCCAGCCTCTCCAATGTCCGCGGCATGCTCGAAGAAAACCGCCCGGCCATTCGCGGCACCCTCACCAATGCCCACGAGGCCAGCGCCAAGCTCAACAAGATGCTCGACGATTTCAAGAAAACCATGGCCCAGGCCGATGAAACTCTCAAACATGTGGACGCCATGATCACCGAGAATCGGCCTGACCTGCGCGCCGCCATGCAGGATCTCCGCCGCTCCCTGGCCTCCGCAGCTTCGCTCACCGACCAACTCGATCGCACCCTGGCGGCCAACTCGGAAAATCTCGACGAAATCATCGAGAACCTGCGCATCACCACCGAGAACATGAAAACCTTTACCGACACCATCAAGGTACGCCCCTACACTTTGCTGCGCGCCTCCGAGCCCAAGCCTCACGAGCCCGGCCAGGCGCCGCCGAAGTAGGGCCAGGAGGACCGGAAGTGTTGATGCGCCGCTTGCAACTCGCCGCACTCGCCCTTGCCTTCGCCGCTGCTGTCTCCGGATGCGGCAGCGCTCGTCCCGTCAAGTACTACATTCTCGACACCGGCACCATGCCTTCTCCCTCCTCCTCCGCCACCGCACCCATTCCCGTCACCATTCTGGTTTCTCGCGTCATGACCTCGCACCTCTACCGCGACGACCGCCTCGTCTATGGCGCCGGCAATTTCCAGCTCGGCACCTACACCGACCAGCGCTGGGCGCAAACTCCCGCGGACATGGTGCAGGACGCGCTGGTCAATTCGCTCCGCTCCACCGGCCAGTACCGCTCCGTCCTGCGCATCGGCAGCGGCATCCGCGGCGACTATGTCGTCCGCAGCACGCTGTACGCCCTCTATGAAGAGGACCAGCCGTCTTTCGTCGCTCGTTTCTCCATGCGCGTCGAGCTCTTCGACCCCAAGTCCAGCTCCACCGTGTGGATCGGCAACTATGCACACGACGAGCCCGTCAGCGGCAAAAACGTCCCCGCCGTCGTCGAAGCCATGGATAAAAACGTCCGCGCCGGCATGCAACAATTCACCTCCGGCATCGGCCAGTACTTGGCCGAGCATCCCCCCCAACCCGCTGCCCATTAGCAGTCTCCAAGCGCCGTAGGTGCGACAGATCTGCTTTTCTCTCAATCACATCCGCCAATTTCCCATTTTGGAACTGTTTATCTTGTTGACATCACATCCATCTTGTGCTACCTTGCCCCATGGCAATTGTCCTCCACGTTCAGAATCATCCGCGCCGCGCCGCAACGCACCACCCATCTCCTCCGCCTCCATCCCTCCTCGATCACTTTCACCTTTTCTTCGATTTTTTCGCCCCGAATCGCCAAATTCTAATCGCAACACTCCGGAAACCGGATTCGCCGTAACTCTCTCAAAACAAACGACGGCGGTACTTTCTAATCGCAACAAAAAGCCCCCCCGGTGGGAGTACCTTCCGAGTTAACAGCACCGGTTCTTTGGACCCCCAGCCGCCCCGTTTGCCGCCTCGTCCACCTTGCGGGGCCATGGAATCCACTCCACCCCTCCACACCCCCTCAAACCTCAACAAACTGCTGGCTTTCCCCCACTCATCTTTCCCCCCATCGCTGCCGATGAATCAGATGGACTCTTTCAGGTCCGTGTCCAGCCGCTGAAGGTATTAATGGATTTCCTTCGACAACTGTTTGGCTCAGGGGACTTTCGCCCCCATGGCTATTGTTACCTCTGGAATTCCGGCCTGGTGTGGCTGCACCTGATTTCTGACCTGCTCATCGCCCTCGCCTACTTCACCATCCCGGTCACCCTTCTCTGGTTCGTGCGCAAACGCCGCGACCTGCCCTTCAGCTGGATGTTCGTCATGTTCGGCGTCTTCATCGTCACCTGCGGCATAACCCATGTCATGGAAATCTGGAATCTCTGGCACGCCAATTACTGGCTCGCCGGCGTCATCAAGGCGGTCACCGCCGCCGCTTCCGTGGGCACCGCCATTCTCCTTGTGCAACTCGTGCCCAAAGCGCTCGAAGTTCCCAGCCTCGGCCAGTGGGTCCATGCCAATGCCGCGCTGCAAAAGGAAATTCACGAACGCCGCGAACTGGAGCTCGACCTGCGCATCAGTGAATCCAATTACCGCGAACAGGCCGAGCTTCTGGATCTCACCCACGACGCGATCTCCGTTCGCAGCATGGATAACAAGATCCACTACTGGAACCGCGCTGCGGAACGCCTGTATGGCTGGACGAAAGAAGAAGCGCGTGGGAAGACCACCAATGCCCTTTTTCAAACTCGGTTCCCCAAGCCTCTCGCAGAGATTGATGCCGAACTCCATGAAAACGGTTCCTGGGAAGGCGAGCTCATCCACACCCGGCAGGATGGCAGTATCATCATCGTCTCCAGCCGGTGGGCCCTCCGGACAGACACGAACGGCAGGCCCCTCTCGATTCTGGAGAGCAATCGCGACGTCACTCAGCGTAACCGCGAAGAGGAGAAATTCCGAAACCTTCTCGAGTCTGCCCCCGATGCCATGGTCATCGTCGACCGCGCCGGGGAAATCCAGCTTGTGAATGCGCAAACGGAAAAGCTCTTCAGGTATTCACGGGATGAATTGATTGGAAAGAAAGTCGAAATTCTTGTGCCCCAGCGATTTCTGGCAGGCCACGCCGCGCATCGCGATGACTATTCCCACTCGCCTCGCCCCCGCGAGATGGGCGCTGGCCTTGAACTGTACGGCCGACGCAAGGATGGCACCGAGTTCCCGGTCGAGATCAGTCTGAGCCCCCTCGAAACCGGCCAAGGAACTCTCATTTCCAGCGCCATCCGCGACATAACCGAACGCAAACGCGCCGAGTCCATGTTCCGCGGCCTTCTCGAGTCCGCTCCGGACGCCATGGTGATTGTCAATCAGGAAGGCCGCATCGTTCTCGCCAACGCACAGACCGAAAAACTGTTCGGCCATCCCCGCAAGGAAATCCTCGGCCAGCCGGTGGAAATCCTCGTCCCGGAACGCTTCCGCGGAAAGCATCCCGGCCATCGCGGCAATTTCTTCGCAGCCCCGCGTCCGCGATCCATGGGAGCAGAATTGGAATTGTACGGTTTACGTAAAGACGGCACGGAATTCCCGGTGGAAATCAGCTTGAGCCCGCTCGAAACGCCCGAAGGTACCTTGGTCTCCAGCGCCATTCGGGATATAACGGAGCGCAAACACGCGGAAACCAAATTCCGCAACCTCCTGGAGTCAGCTCCGGATGCGTTTGTCATCGTCAACCGCGCCGGCCTCATCCAGCTCGTCAATGCTCAGACGGAAAAAATCTTCGGCTATTCCCGGGACGAAATCGTAGGCCAGCCGGTGGAAATGCTGCTCCCGCAGCGTTTCCGGGAAGCCCACGGTTCGCACCGCGCTGATTACTCGCAGTCGCCGCATGCACGCGAGATGGGCGCCAGTCTCGCCCTGTATGGCCGCCGCAAAAACGGCGAGGAATTTCCCGTGGAAGTTAGTCTAAGCCCGTTGGAATCCGGCCAGGGTACGCTCATCTCCAGCGCCATCCGCGACGTGACCGACCGCAAGCGCGCGGAGGAGGCCCTCAGGGAAACCGAGTCCAGGCTGTCGCTCGCTCTGGATTCCGTTCAGATTGGCGCCTGGGATTGGGATCTCACCACCGATAAATCCGCGCGCTCCCTCCGGCACGACGAAATCTTCGGCTACACCTCGCTCCTTCCCGACTGGGGCAAGAGAATCTTTCTTACCCACGTCCTCCCCGAGGATCGCGACCTTGCAAATTCCTGTCTTGCTGCATCCCTTCAAACCGGCCAGCTCAGCATGGAATGCCGCGTCGTCTGGGCAGACGGCTCGATTCACTGGATTTCCGTTCAAGGCTCCGTTTATCGCAGCGAAAAAGGCGTGCCCACCCGCATGAGAGGTGTGATCGCGGACATCACCGACCGCAGGCGCGCCGAAGAAGCGTTGGCACGCAATCGGAGTGAATTGGCAGCCTCCAACGCCCGGCTCGCGACATTGAACAAGGAGCTGGAGGCGTTTAGCTACTCCGTCTCTCACGACCTTCGCGCCCCCCTTCGTCACATTGACGGCTTTGCCCGCATCCTCAAGGAAGAACACAGTTCCGAACTTTCCAGCGACGCTCTTCGCCATCTGGACCGCGTCATTCAGGCGGCCGTCCACATGGGCCACCTGGTGGACGATTTGCTCAATCTCGCGCGCATCGGCCGCAAGGAGGTCGCCAGAAAAAACGTCAAACTTGATGCCGTCGTACGTGAAGCCATGATGGATCTTCCGGACACCACAGGCCGCGAAATCGAATGGCGCATCGAACCGCTCCACGAAGCCAGTTGCGACCCGGGGCTTTTGAAACTCGTGTTCGTGAATCTGCTCTCCAACGCCGTCAAATTCACCCGCACTCGCCCCACCGCTGTCATTGAAATAGGTTCACGCCAGGCCGATGGCATCACTCATATCTTCGTTCGCGACAACGGCGTGGGTTTCGATCAGAAATACGCCGATAAGCTTTTCGGAGTCTTTCAGCGTCTCCATAGCCAGGAAGAGTTCGAGGGCACCGGCATCGGTCTGGCCACCGTCCAGCGCATCATCCGCCGTCACGGCGGCGAAATTTGGGCGGAATCCCAATTGGACCATGGCACCACCTTCTATTTCACGCTTAGCGCACCATTGCGCCCGCAGTCCAAAAAAAATTCAACGGAGGTGAAATTCAATGGAGTCCCGCGCTGTTGAAATATTGTTGGTCGAAGACAACGATGCCGATGCCGACCTGGCTTTGCACGCTCTGGAAAAAAGCAAGATTGTCAATCACATCCAGCGTATGCCCGATGGCGAGCAGGCTCTCGACTTTCTTTTTTGCCGCGGTTCATTTTCCGACCGCCGCTTCGACTCTCCCCCGCATCTTGTCTTGCTCGACCTGAAACTTCCCAAAGTTGACGGTCTGCAAGTCCTGCGCGAATTGAAAAGCGACCCGCGCACCCGCGCCATCCCGGTGATTCTCCTCACCGCCTCCAAGGAGGAACGTGATGTCATCGAAGGCTACACAACGGGAGTGAACAGCTACATCCAAAAGCCCGTCAATTTCGATCAATTCCAGGAGGTCGTCCGGCAGCTCGGTATATATTGGCTCCTGGTCAACGCGAAAGTCCCAGGCGCGGCATTCAACGGTGTATAGGAGTTCTTGTCGCCATGCCGCCTGACTCTTCGAAGCCACCAACTTCTGCTGGCAAGTCTTTGCGCCTCCTTATAGTGGAGCACGAGCAGGCCGACGTGGATCTTTGCTGCCGCGAACTCCACAAAGCGGGCCTGGTCTTCGAGGCCGACACCGTTGCCACTCGCGAAGAATTTGCCAGTAAATTGCGCCAGCAATCTTTCGATGTTGTCCTCGCCGATTATCGCCTGCCCGGATGGAACGGCATGGACGCCCTGGCCTTGATCAAAGAGCTGCGTCTCGATATTCCTCTCATCCTCGTCACCGGCACACTGGGTGACGGGCTCGCGGTGGAGTGCATCAAGCAGGGCATCACCGACTACGTCCTCAAGGATCAACTGGCCCACCTGCCCATGGCCATTCAGCGCGCCCAGGAAGAGAAAAAGGTTCGCGAGGCGGAACGCCGCGCCGTCCTGGCCCTGCGCGCCAGCGAAGCGCGTTATCGTGGTCTGGTCGAAAACGCCACCTACGGAATTTACTGGGTCACCTTGCAAGGTGAGTTGTTGGCTGCGAACCCCGCACTCATCCACATGCTCGGCTATGACTCGGCGGACGAGTTCCTGGCACTCAAGCATTCTCAGCTGCTCTATCGCGACACGGAGGCCAGAAAAACTCTTCTCGATCGCTATCAGAGCGAGGGACACGTCGATGCCATCGTCGAATGGAAACGCAAAGACGGCAAATTCATCTCCGTCCGGCTCAACGGCCGCCGCGCCAGGGATTCCGAGCAGAACAGCGAATGTATGGAGGTCATCGTTGAAGACATCACCGAGCGCCTCGCTCTCGAGAAACAGCTTGTGCAGGCCCAGAAATTCGAAGCCATCGGCCAGCTCGCCGGCGGCATCTCCCACGACTTCAACAACATGATTGGCGCCATTATCGGCTGGGCCGACCTGGGCATGGAAGAAACCGATCCCGCCTCGCGGCTCCATCGCCATTTCCAGAAAATGCGCCAGCAGGCCGACCGCGCCGCCGCTCTCACTCGCCAATTGCTGGCCTTCGCCCGCCGCCAGATTCTCGAGCCTCGCAACATGGACCTGAATCAAGCCATCCCGGAAACTCTCAGCCTTCTTGAAAAAGTCATCGGCGGCAATATTGAAGTCAAATCCAATCTCGCTCACGATCTTGCCGTCGTCTGCGCCGATCCCACCCAGGTCGAGCAGATCGTCATGAATCTCTGCATCAACGCTCGCGACGCCATGCCCAACGGCGGCTCGCTGGCCATTCAGACCTGCAATGCCACCTTCGACGACGATTATTGCCTCGCCCAGCCTTACGCTCGCCCCGGACACTACTCCATGCTCTCTGTCAGTGACTCCGGCACCGGCATGGATGCCGCTACTCTCGACCGCATCTTCGAACCCTTTTTTACCACCAAGGACCAGGGCAAAGGCACGGGCCTGGGCCTGGCCACGGTGTATGGCATCGTCCGCCAGCATGGCGGCTTCATCCACGTGTACAGCGAATTGAACGTGGGCACCATCTTTCGCGTTTATCTTCCTGCCAGCACACAAGCTCCTAAAAAAACCGAGCGCATCCAGGATTCCAGTCCGGTGCGTGGCGGTACGGAAACGATTCTCGTTGCCGAAGACCACGAGGGCTTGCGCGAAGTGGCCCGCGAAACTCTCACCAAATTCGGCTATCGCGTCATCCTGGCCGCCGATGGCGAGCAGGCCGTCAATGAATACCTCCTCCATCACAATGAGATTGACATCATTCTCATGGACGTCGTTCTTCCAAAATTCTCCGGACCGGAAGCCTATGCCCGTATCCGCGAATCCGGCGCCGAAGTGCCGGTCATCTTTGCCACCGGCTACAGCGCCGATATCGCACTCCTCGAACGCGCCCGCCAGCAATCCCTCCCCATGCTCCAGAAGCCCTATTCCCCCCGCGATCTCGCCCGCAAAGTCCGCGACACGCTCGACCAGCATCAGCATCGCCTGGTGTCCCATGATTAGTCCCGTGATTTCACGCACCGTTCAGCCCACGATTCTGCGCGCGGTTCCCCGCGCGATTTCCTGCACGATTCCGATTGACACCTTTTCTTCGCCTGTGATATTCCGGGCCGCAATCGTGAACTCCGGCGAGGTTGCCGGAACGCTGGATCATTTACTCGCGCACGCAGCACAATTGTCGTTCGGTCCAGCAGCAACCCCACCCACCCCGGGAGGTGAGCGCCGCCAGGCTTTTCGCCTCCCGCACTTTTTCCTCCCTTCCACGTTTTTTCGCCTGACCCTTTTTGCCCCACAACCGCCCCGTGACTTGTTTGCTTGCCTGTTCCCTTGGTGGCAGGGTTATAATGCCCCACTCGCTGTAGGCCTGCTGCGCCCGTCGGAAGGTTCCGCGGCAGTGCACTCGGCCGCCGCCGGCAGAGGAGGTCACCATGGGTCTGCAAATCGCTACCCGCAAAGCGGGCAACGTCACTGTCCTCGATCTGCAGGGCCGCGTAATCATCGGCGTCAGCAACGATGCGCTGGGCACCGAGCTGCGGCGCCTTGCTGAAACTTCCCCCTGCGACATCCTGGTGAATCTTGCCGGCGTCACGCAGATGGACAGCTCCGGCATCAGCACGCTGGTGCGCTCCTTCGTCACCCTGGAACGCCAGGGCGGCAGCCTGAAAATCCTGAATGCCTGCGGCCACGTGAAAGAGGTCCTCGAACTCACGCGCCTCATCCAATCCATCCCCTCCTTCACCGACGAAGCCAAAGCCGTCGCCAGCTTCCGCGGCGGCGTCGCCCACGCCTAAACGGCGAATGGCATGAGCGGGGCGCGCCGCTCCCTGCGCGTCCAGAACAATCCCAATTTTTCGACATTTTTTATTTCAGGCGTTCTTTTTCAATTCGGCGAGGACCAGCTTGGCCACTTCTTTCAGCGTGTCGAACACGCCCTGCCCGGTGATGGCCACGGCTTCTAGCGCGGGCTCGCCCTTCACCGCCAACTGCTTCTGCATTTCTTCGATGGGCAAAATATTCGGCAGGTCGCGTTTGTTCATCTGCAGCACGTAGGGGATGGTGGTGAAATCCAGGCTGTGATCTTTCAAATGTTCACGCAGGTTGTCGAGCGTTTCCAGGTTCGCGTCCATGCGCTCCTCCTGCGAATCGGCTACAAATACGACGCCATCCGCGCCCTTCAAAATCAGCCGGCGGCTGGCCTCATAAAAAACCTGTCCGGGCACGGTATAGAGATGAAAGCGCGTGCGGAATCCGCGCACCGTCCCCAGGTCCAGCGGAAGAAAATCGAAGAAAAGTGTGCGGTCCGTTTCCGTGGCCAGGGAAACCATCTTTCCCTTTTGATTCGTCCCGGTGTGGTCGTAAATCCACTGCAGGTTGGCGGTTTTGCCGCCGAGACCCGGCCCGTAATACACCAGCTTGCAGTTGATTTCCCGTGCGGGAAAATTAATGAACGGCACAATTCCCTCAGAGCTGCGTAGCTCGCTACTTATAGCATACGCTCCCACTTGCGGCCAACGCGCCGCAGCGGTACAGGTTCCCAACTGACAACTTTCACCCGCTGCGGCGGTGTTCCCCGAGGCCGTGGCAACCCCGCGGTTTCCGCAGCAGCGGGGCGGTTTTCGGGACCGCAGCGGCCAAAAAGGTTGCAAAGTAGTACTCCCCCCGGGGGGTGGCTTTTTGTTGCGATTAGAAAGTACCACCGTCGTTTGTTTTGAGCAGGTTACGGCGAATCCGGTTTCCAGACTGTTGCGATTGGAATTGCATGGACGAAGGGCGGTTGGCGAGAGTTGAGTAACCGAGTCGGCAACACTCCGGGAGGGTGGAGCCAGCAGGCCCCTCGTCCCGCAACAGCATCCGGGACGCAACCAACGCGGCTCTCTCTGGTCGCTCCCGTTCGGCAAGCTCAGGGCAGGCGGGATGCCCATCCCGCCGCGGCGGACTCGGACGGCGAGCCTCGTCGGATCGTCAGAAGTACAGGGGCAAGGAGGCAGAGTGACAGGGAAGGTGGATGGGGGAAAGGAGGCAGTGGAGGCAAAGGAAGGAGATGACGCAGAAGATCTAAATGAGGGAAGAACGTGTTGCCGCGAACCGGACATGAACATTGCTAGCATGAAATCAAGCGAGGCGTGGGACAGAAGAAGTACAGAGCGCGGATTGATTCGGTCCAGTTTTAGCACGCCTGTCCGTTGGTACAGGTGGTGCGTTGGGATGCAGCGGAGCAGAGAGGACGAACAAGCGGAATTGCAAATTTCAGATTTGAAATGAATCCATCTCATAAATACGCCGTGGCCCCTGGGAGGTGTGGCTTCAGGGGCTAAAGCCCCGCCCTTCCGTACAACTATTTATGAGATAACTTCATTTCAGAAAAGGGAAACGTCAAAGGCAACCCGCCCTTCGCCAAAGGCTGGCGAAGAGCGGGGCACCCTAAAATGCAAAGGCAAGCTCAAAGACCCATTCAAAAACAAATTCAAAGACAAAACCACATGCAAGACGAATCAGCCACAAGATGAGTTGCCCGAGTGGTACCATCTCCGGCGTGGCGAGGTCAATTGTGGGAGCTACGCAGCGAAAAGCCGGGCCACCCGCCAGGGGAACCGATTCATGAGGATGTTGTTGGTCGAGGCAGCGCAGGTGGCGGTGCGCTGCGATCCGCAGTTTCGTTCCGAGTATTTGCATCGCTGCCACCAGAAGCCGAAGGGAGTGGCGAAAGTGGCGGCGGCGCGGAAGTTGGCCATACGACTCTACTGGATGCTGCGCACGCAAAAGCGGTATCCGGAGATCGTTTCGATCGAGAGCCGCTCGCGGGTGGCCCTGGTCAGCGCAAGCTAGGCCGAAGGATTGATTGGGCGCTCTCGCCCCGATTCCATCGGGGTTCGCATAGAAGAATCATGGCCGACGTCGAGGCCGTATCGATGGTTGGTGAAACGATTCGTTTCACCGGGAACTGATTCACCGTGAGATTTCCAGAGTCTTGGTCCTCCACCTTCTCTGGCAACCACGCGGTGCTCCGAGCACTGCACGGAAAAACTGTGCCTTGACAACGCCTTCGCTCTTATCGAGGGCCACCCGCCCACCCGCCAGGTTGCTCAGTACGCGAGTGTCCTGAAGGTCGGAAGCGTGGGGTGGTCCAGTCTCTCAGCCGCATATCAGACTTATACCTGTTACAATCATCTATGAGCCGCGAAAATGCAATCCGACTCTCCAATCAATTCTGACTTCGATTTGTCAAAGGATGAGAGAAGAGCCCGTCTTAAAATGTTCCTGGTGGGCGGATTTATTTTGTGCGGCATTTACATGTTTTCCGGACGACCATATGCCGTTGAAGTGTTCCAGACGTTTTTGGCGACCGCTCTGTGTTACGGCGAGAGCTTCTATGTTGGCCGAGCGAACGACTTGGACAAACCGTGGCTTTGGAAAGCGATTCTTGCCACCGTTCCATTGCACATCGCCTACTTGAGCGTTCTGGTCTGGTCGGATAAAGCGTTTCCAAACGTGATGACGAAGGCTCTCGCTTTCGTGCCACTCCTTGGACTCGCCTTTGCGATTGAGAAAATAGCATTCGATTTGATAGTGGGTCACTTCAAGCCCTCGACCACGGAGTGGGAAGATGCGGCGACGCCGCGAACGTAGTTCTCTTTATCTACCTCTGACCAACCCTCGATTTTGTGCGCATGAACCTAAACGACATTCGGCTGCCAGCATGTGGCGACGCGTTACAGCCGATTTATTGGAACCGCGGTGTCGGCGATGACGTCCAGGGTGCTTTCGCGGACGAAGTAGGCGTCGGCGCGGATGGCGTCGGCTGGGCCGTTGTGGACGAAGGTGGCGCCCCCGACGGATTCGACCGGGATGCTGACGTCCTTGCCGGGGCCGACGATTTTGAAGATGCTGCCGCCGGCGGGAATGGTGAACTTGATGGTGACGGCGTGGGCGGCTTTGCCGGGAAGAGGAGTGACGGTGAGGATGCCGGTGATGTCGCGGTCGGAAGTGTTGGTGAAGGCGTAGGACTCCTTCGGTGGATGGATCTTCTGTTCGGTGTCCACGGTGAAGATTTTGAAATCTGAGAAAGTGTGGCGGCGGTAGTAGCGGCGGCCGGCGCGTTCGACGTAAATTTCCGCGGCCTGGGGCAGCCAGAGGCGGGCGGTGTGCGTCTGGAAATGCACGGGCTTGTAATCAATGGAGAGGCGCTCTTCGGTGAGGCCGATGCCCCGGAGGGGATGGACGAGTTCGGAATCCAGGTGCACGACCTGATAGGTGGCGGCGTCAATCCAGGCGCGGCCTTTCATGGGCACGGAAACGACGGCACCGCCGACGCGGTAGGAGCGCATGCGATTGGCGCGGTCTTCGCGCTGCACGAAATGAACCTGCCAGGCCGGATGACCGTCCCAGCGGCCCAGACCTTCGCAGCGGAAATGAAAATCAGTGGCCAGCTGAGGATGAAAGATCAGCGCCATCGCGGGAAGGCCCATGGTGGCGATGCGCGCGGGGAATAGCGCCTGGTCGGTGCTGCCGTTGCGGTATTCGTCGAGCAGGATCAGGCCGTTGCCGGATTGCATGACCGTGACGACGTATTCAAAGGAGCGGTTTTCGGGGGCGTGACGCACGCCGAGCGAGTCCACGGTGAAATGTTCGACGTGCTCGGTGGCGCTAAAACGTTCCAGGTTGGCGGCGAGCTGCTTGACGCGGTGGCCGGCGCCTTGGAGAACCATGGGCAGGGAGCAGGAAACTCCGGCGGAGACGGGTGGAACGTTATCGTCCAAGTCGGCGGGCAGCCAGGACTTCGGATTCGCCGGGGCATTGTCCTCTTGCTGAGCAGTTGGGCCCAGCGCGAGAGGTACATGAGGCGCGTCGGGCTTCATGATGAGGAAGAGAGTCTGCGTGCGCTTGCCCGGTTCGATCTCGATGGTCTGCTTGATGGGCAGGAACCCAGGCGCATTGGCTTCGACAGTGTATTTTCCGGGAGGAAGATTCGCGTAGATGGCCTCGCCTTCGGTGTCGGTCGCGACGCCGGTCATATCGGCGCCCTGCGCGGAAATAACGCGCAAAGTGGCTTGGCCGCTGAACGGGGAATGATCTTCCAGGCGCAGCGAAATCTGGAGCGAAGCTTCGCCGGCAGGAGCGGGTGCCCCGCCGGCAGGAGCGGGTGCCCCGCCGGGGAGATTTTCCTCAGAGATTTGCTGAGCGACAGCCACACTAGAAGTCAGAAGGAACGACACCAGCACATGAGCAAGAACAAGCGCGCGGCGCATCACACCCTCCCTGCTTAGAGCACTTGTTGAACGGTTTTCCCACCGGGCGGCACGGGTGCCGCTAAAATAAAGGCGCGTTCAACAGGCTTGTTGCCGTGATTCTACTCTAGTCGGCATCAGACGCAAGACCATGAGCCGGAAACATGAAAATTTGACTGCGAGAAGGCGCATTGACGCAAATGCGCGACTTTGCTATGTTTTCCACTATGGGAAGCGGAGCCAACCTGTGAAGCGTCGCGCGGTGCGAACCAGCCAATCCTCTCGAACTAGCCACAAACTACTGAAAAATAAGACGTTAAAGTCATCCGGCAAGGCCAAAGTGCATGCCGCGCCGCCCGATCCGCTGGCCCCTGCCAAACAGGCGCAGTTGAAATCCTACGAAGAGGCGCTTAAGCATTTCCAGCAGCAGAAGTTCCATCGCGCCAAGGAGTTCCTGGAGCGCGTGCTGGAAGGGCCCACTAGGGAACTGTCCGACCGCGCACAGGTTCATATCCGCATTTGCGAGCAGCGTATCTCCAGAATGCCGGTGGTCCCGGCGAAGACCGCGGAGGAACATTACACGCAAGGAGTGGCGCTGATGAACCTGGGCCGCTGGGATGAGGCGCGCGAGCACCTGGACCGCGCTCGCAAGGCGGCGCCCAAAGCGGACCACATCGTATATGCCATGGCGGCGCTCGACTGCTTGACCGGCGAAGCGGAATCGGCCATGGCCAATTTGAAAATCGCCATTCAATTGCGCCCGGAGAA
>Ga0210408_10000952_pt1 | contig 32025 bp, 25 predicted proteins | sample IncBWH4MmetaG_FD_155471 | JGI IMG/M metagenome (GOLD analysis project Ga0210408, IMG submission 155471) | Forest soil microbial communities from Barre Woods Harvard Forest LTER site, Petersham, Massachusetts, United States - Inc-BW-H-4-M | ecosystem: Environmental > Terrestrial > Soil >... | reverse complement strand
GATTCGCCGCGCCCCCGGCAAGCTTCGCAATCTCGAAGAAGTCATTGCCAAATCCCCGATCGAGGGCACTTACGGCATCGGCCACACGCGCTGGGCCACCCACGGGCGCCCCACCGAGGAAAACGCGCACCCGCATCGCGACTGCACCGGTCAAATCGTCGTCGTTCACAACGGAATTATCGAAAACTACCTCGAGCTCAAGGAGAAGCTGCAGAAGGAAGGCCACAAGTTCGCCACCGAAACCGACACCGAAATCGTCGCGCACCTAGTGGAAAAGAACTCCCAGGGCGGCATTCCGCTCGAGGAAGCGGTGCGCCGCTCCTTAAAAGAATTGCGCGGCATCTACGCGCTCGTTTTTCTCTCCGCCAACGATCCCCAGAAAATTGTCGCCGCGCGTCTTGGCCCGCCGTCGGTGATCGGCCTCGGCGAAGGAGAATACTTCGTCGCCAGCGACATCCCCGCTCTGCTCCAGCACACGCGCGAAATGTTTTTCCTCGCCGATGGCGACATCGCTGTCCTTACGGCAAAAGGTGTGAGCGTCATGGACCACGAAGGCCGCCCCGTCGAACGCCCCGCGCACCACGTCGCCTGGGACCCCATCATGGCGGAAAAGGGCGGTTACAAGCACTTCATGCAGAAGGAAATTTTCGAGCAGCCGCGCGCCGTGCGCGATACCCTACTCGGCCGCATCTCCCAGGACACCGGAAAAGTGTTCCTGGATGAGATGGCCATTACGGAAAAGCAGTTCCGCGAATTTCAGCAAGTGCGCATCGTCGCTTGCGGCACAAGCTGGCACGCTGGCCTGGCCGCCAAATTCATGATTGAGCGTCTTGCGCGTCTTCCGGTGGAAGTCGATTACGGAAGCGAATTCCGTTATCGCGACCCCATCATCGATTCGAATACGCTGACCGTCTGCATTAGCCAATCCGGCGAAACCGCCGACACGCTGGCGGCCCAGCGCGAAGCGAAATCCAAAGGCTCCCCTTCTCTGGCGATCTGCAACGTGATCGGCTCCATGATCACGCGCGAAGCCAATGGCACTATTCCGACGCACGCCGGCCCGGAGATTGGCGTGGCTTCCACGAAGGCTTTCACTGCGCAATTGACCGCGCTGCTTCTCCTCGCTTCCTATCTCGGCCAAGTTCGCGGCAAGCTCTCCGAAAGCGCCGCGAGAACCCTCATGCAGGAATTCACCCGCATCCCCCACAAAATCGAAATCATTCTGCAAGCCGACGAAACGGGCTTTTACGAAAACCTGGCGCGCCAATTCTTTCGTCATACCGATTTTCTTTATCTCGGCAGGGGCATTCATTACCCCATCGCTCTCGAAGGCGCGCTGAAGCTCAAGGAAATTTCCTATATCCACGCGGAGGGTTATCCCGCCGGCGAAATGAAACACGGCCCAAACGCGCTCATCGATGAGAATCTGCCCGTCGTGGTCCTGGCGACGCGCGACGAATCCGATCCCGAAGCCATGACCCGCTACGAGAAGAGCGTTTCCAACATCAAAGAAGTCAAGGCCCGCGACGGCATCGTCATCTCCATCGTCACCAACGGAGATCATCTCGCGCGCGAAGCCTCCGATCACATCATCGAACTCCCGCCCGCGCCTGAACTCCTCGCGCCTCTTCTGGAGATCATCCCTCTCCAATTGCTTGCCTACCACATCGCCGTCCGCCGCGGTTGCGACGTCGACCAGCCGCGCAACCTCGCCAAGTCCGTCACCGTGGAGTAGCCAGGCCCCTTTCCGCTACTATAGGAGCATGTTTAGCTATTTTCGAGCGTGTCTTGCCATTCTTCTGCTCCTCTTCGTGCCCGCCCGGCTCCCCGTTTCCGCGCAGGCTCCGGACGCTTCCACTGCGCCATTGCGCGAAGTCCATGCGGACGGCGAAAAAAATCTCACCGAGGCCCAGGTCATCACCATCACCGGCTTGACCCCCGGCGCCCAGATCGGCCGCAGTGATTTGCAAACCGCTGCCGACAAGCTTGTGCGCAGCGGACTCTTTACCAAAGTCAGTTTCAACTTCCAGACCAAGCTTGCCGGCATTTTGGTCACCTACCACGTGGAAGAATCGCCGCGCATCCCTGCCTACTTCGACAACATTCCGTGGTTCTCGGACTCCGAGCTAGCCGACGCCATTCACAAAAAATTTCCTTTCTTCGACGGATCCCTGCCGGAAGCTGGTGCCGTCGTGGATGACGCCGCTGAGGCGGTGAACGAGTTGCTCGCTTCACGCGGACTTCAGGTATCGCTCGAGCGCACGGTAATCGCGAATCCTAATGGCGAAGGCAACGTCCAGGAATTCCGTGTCGAAGGCGCGGCACTGCAAATCGCCAAGCTGGAATTCGGCGATCCCCGGCTTTCGGCCTCCAAGGCCGTGCAGCAACATCTATCCGAGATTCTTGGAAAGCCTTATTCCCGAATGACCATCGATCTCTTTCTCTCCGAAGCGATCAGGCCTATCTATCTTCAGCAGGGATTCCTGCACGCGAAGATAGGGCCGCCGGAAGTTCGGTTGACGGGCGATCCCAATCAAAAGCTGCCCTCGCAAATTCCCGTCTTTGTGCCGATTGTGCCCGGCGATGTCTTTCATTGGAACGAAGTCCACTGGGCTGGAAACGCCGTGGTGTCGGAATTCACCCTCCATGCCCTGCTCGGCGTCAAACGCGGGGACGTCGCCGACGGCATGCTGATGGAAGCAGCCTGGGATCGCGTTCGCGAAGAGTATGCCCATCGTGGCTACCTCGAAGCAAAAATCGATCCGGCTCCAACCTATGACGATCGCGCGCACACCGTTTCCTACTCGGTGCGCATTCAAGAGGGGCCGCAATTTCACTTCGGCAAAATGGTCCTCACGGGCATTTCCCCGGCTGCCGAGCGCAAGCTGCTCGCCGCCTGGCCAATCGCGGTCGGTGAAGTCTTCGACAAAGCCAAGTTCGAGGAGCTCCTGGCGAAGCTGCAAACCCGCCAGGAACAGGTCTTCGGCGAGCTGCCGGTGCATTACGAGAACGTCGGCCACTGGCTGCAAACCGATGCTGGCAAGTCCACGGTGGACGTGCTTCTAGATTTCAAGTGACTCCTCTTGCAGCTCCATCTACGTTGCCGGCCGCACTCTGAGATATACTCAGCACTGAGATGAACGAGCTCATTCATATTCGCAATGGAGAGAGGGACGTCCTGCCCGCGGAAGAAAAGGAAAACCTTCTGCTCGCCCGCCTCGCCGAAATTCCTTCCCTCATCGTCGCGCTCTCTGGTGGTGCGGACTCCGCCTATCTGGCCTGGGCGGCCCGCGAAGCGCTGGGTGTCCGCGCTCTATCCGTTACTGCGCTCTCGCCGAGTTACTCGGCCCACGATCGCGCCGTGGCGGAAGAATTTGTCGGCAAGCTGGGCTTGCGCCATGAATTCATCGAAACGCACGAAATGGAGAATCCCGCCTACCGCGCGAACGCGGCCGACCGCTGCTACTTCTGCAAAGACGAGCTCTTTTCCACGCTGGATGAATTGGCGCAGTCGCGCGGTTTCGCCGCCGTCGCTTACGGGGTGAACGCCGATGACACGCTCGATTTTCGCCCCGGCCATCGCGCCGCGACGGAGCACCAGGTTCTTGCCCCGCTTCTCGATGCCGGCCTCAGCAAAACCGAAATTCGTCATCTCTCACACCGTGCCGGTTTGCCCACCTGGGACCGCCCCGCCTCCGCTTGCCTCGCTTCGCGCTTGCCCTACGGCACGGAAGTAACTCCGGAGCGTCTTGGACTCGTCGAACGCGGCGAAGCAGCGCTGCGCGCGCTGGGGTTCCGCCAATTCCGCGTTCGGCTCCACGATAAGCTCGCCCGCGTGGAAATTGCGCCCGACGAAATGCCTCGCGCGTTCGCGCCAGAAATGGCCGCCGCCATCGCAGACCGCCTCAAAGCGGCAGGCTTCGCTTACGTGGCCCTGGACCTTGAAGGCTATCGCCAGGGCTCTCTCAATGAAACTCTTTCGCCCCTCGGCCGGCGTTCCGCCAAAGCTGCCGGGGGAACATAATTCCCTTCTCTTGCGTAACTATAAGTAGGACGGCTCAGCAAGTCCCTGCACTTCTACGGAGGATGAATGGCGCGCCACCGCAATCTTCGCTTTTCGCTCTTGCTTCTTTCCGCCATCGTTGTCCTCACCGGCTGCGAAAACGGCCCCTTGGTAAGCGGCGCCTTTGATCGCAACTTTAGCGTGACCGGCCCGATTCGCCTCGAACTCAATAACGCCTCCGGCGACGTGAACATCACCGGCAGCGCCGACGGCAAAGTACACGTGCGCGGCGAAGTCCGCGCCTCGGGCTTCGGCATTGACAACACCCGGAAGCGTTTGGGCGATACCCTCGCCAATCCTCCCATCGAACAAAAAGGCGACACCATTCGCATTGGCAAAGATATGTCTCGCATGCGCAACATCAGCATCACGTACACGATTCAGGTGCCCCGCGCCACGGAAGTCGACGCCAATGTCGCTTCCGGGGCGCAGACCATTCGTAACGTGACCGGTCCCGTAACCGTGCGCGCCGCCTCCGGCTCCATCCGTCTCGAAAATATCCAGCGCGATGCCGAGGTCACCACGGCCAGCGGGACCATCACTGCCGGCGATGTCGGAAGCGATCTCCACGTTTCTACCGCCTCCGGAAACGTCGACCTATCGAACATCAAAGGCAATGTCCGCGCGAGCACGGTATCCGGTGTCATCCACATCACCAAGCCGGGCGCGCGCGTGGAGGCCGGGAACACGAGTGGAGAGATCGAAATCCAGGGCGCTTCGAACGACGTGAAGGCGCATGCGATTTCTGGCCTGGTCTCCGTGCAAGGGAATCCCGGCGCCGACAGTTATTGGGACTTGAAGTCGGTTTCGGGCGGAGTGCAACTGCGCGTTCCTGCCGCAGCTAATTTGCATCTCACGGCGGAAGCGTCTTCGGGCGATATTCGTTCCGATATTCCCATCGTCGTCGAGGAACAAGGCAAGCATACTCTTCGCGCCCACATGGGCAGCGGCGGCGGACGCGTGGACGTGCACACCGTCTCCGGCGAAATCCGCGTAAGCGGCACGAAATAGCTTCGTGCACCCGGACATTTCACACGCGAAGAAAAAGATCACGGAGTTAGCGACAATTCTTCCCGATACCTTTAGAATCCCGCTGTATGGCTTCCCGGCTCTTTTCCGCGTCAGTGATATTGATTCTTTTTCTTTGCGCGGCACCCTCCGCAATCCGCAGTCAGACCCCGGCGCAAAACGAAAAAAGTCCAGACCCATCGTCGAAAGTCGCCGCCCCCAAGCAGGCCTTCCCTGCCAAACAGCCTTCAACTGAAGAACAATTGCAGCAAGCCGTCAGCAACGCCGGGAACGACCGCGCCGCGTTGGTGCGGAATCTTGAAGCGTACTTGAAGGATTTTCCGGATTCGCACCAGCGTCCTCAGATTTACCGCGCGCTTGTGGAAGCCAGCCTGCAGTTGCGGGACAACGCGCGCGCTGCCGACTACGCGGAGCGCATGGTCGCTCTCAATCCCAACGACATTTCCACATTGCTTCTCGCGATTGAACTCCTGGAGCAACAAAAGAATGAAGCCGCTTTTCGTCGGGCGGTCAATTACTCCACGCGCGTTCTTGATGCCGTGAATCGCACTTCCGCGGAAGGGCGATCGCCCCGTGTCTCCGCCGAACAGTGGGAACTCGAGAAAAAGGGCGACCTGGCGAACACGTACTTCCTTCGAGGAGATCTTTACCTGAAATTGAAGGACTTCGCGGCCGCCAAAAAAGATCTGCTGATCAGCTACCAGACTCTTCCGACTGCGGGAGCGGCGCAACGGCTCGGCGAGGGCGCTGAACTGCAAAACGATTTGAACTCCGCGATCCAGGAGTACGCTCGAGCTTTCGCGCTCGCCGAAGGAAAGAACGGAAATGTCAGGCGTTCGGAAATTCGCAAAAAACTTGGGAATGTCTGGCGTCTGGCGCACGGCTCCGACGTTGGGCTGGGCGAGTATTTGCTTCTTACTTACGATGAAGTCTCCCAGGGCTCCACCGCGGCAAGGCCAAAGAAAAATGCGGCCGCCCGCGAGCCCACGGATTTCATGCTCCGGAAAGCTCCCGAAGGCACGGCTTTTTCTCTGAAAGACACCAAGGGAAAAGTTCTGGTCGTCAATTTCTGGGCCACTTGGTGCGGCCCCTGCCACGCTCTTGAACCTTTGTTCGCCCGCGTCGCCACGGACTTCCAGGCCAATGCGGATGTGTTGTTTCTGGCCGCCAACTGCGACGAAGATGAATCTCTCGTGAAGGGATATTTGGAAGAGGACAAACCGCGCACCGCGGTCGTATTTGCAGACGGCCTCGACCGGTTCTTCACCGTCAACTCCTTCCCGACCGTGATGGTGATCGATCGCGCCGGGAAAATTGCTTATCGCTCCGACGGTTTCGAACCCGATACGTTTGAGCCCAACCTGACCGCAGCAGTCCGTCGCGCCCTGGCTCCCCCGTCGGCCTCAACCGAAGCCACGGCTCCCCAGTGACAAGATGCGCCGCTTCTCGACGCTGGCAACGTTCCGGAACTGCCGCAGTATCCGGCGAAAAGGACTTATTGGAGTGGCGGCATCCCCATCTTCTTCACGACCGCCCAGTAACGCGGATCAGAATGTAGGGAATCGAGGTCTGGGTCATGCTGCACATGTACGAGCTGTGGATCCCGCTCCTGAATTGCCTGCTCCAGATACTGAATTGCTTCTTCTGTTCGTCCTGCTCCGGAAGCAACCTCCGCCATACGCATTGGCGAGACATGTTCCTTGGCCGCTCTTTGTTTCAGCCTCTTCAGCAACTCCAAGTTGACAGCTTGGAAGCCGCCAATGCGGTAGGCCTCGTCGACGGCCCTCGCGGTCGATTCATTTCCCTCGATCGCCAGTGCCCTCCTCAATTCGTCCATCGCCCTTGGGTAATCTCTCTTATGGAAATAGGCATTTGAAAGAAGTTCGTGCATCCTCCCGGGGTCCCGCCGCCCCTCTGATCGCTGGCTCAACTCTTTCAATGCTTCATCAAACCGGCGTGCGCGGATCAGCGCATATCCATAGGCCCATGTACGCGCGAAGGGATCCAACTCAACGGCGAGCTTGTCTTCCTGAAGGGCTTCTTCCGTGTGATTCCGGGTTTCCAGAATGTAGGCGTGCAAATGGTGCGCTTCCGCGAAGCTCGGGCTCAGCTCAATCGTGTGCTCGGACTCCTTTTCCGCGCCTTCCCAGTCCCAGCGATAAAAGAGTTCCACAGCGGCAATCGAATGGTGGGCTTCGGGAAGCGCATCGTCCAGCTCCAGCGCTTTCCTCGCCGCCGACTCGGCCTTTGGCATGGATTCGATCGAGGTAGTCGCCCCGGAAACCGCCGCGCCGATGTAACTGTCGGCCAGGCCGGCGTAGGAGGCGGCATACGCAGGATCTAATGTGATGGCTTGCTGAAAAGACTCACGGCTCTTTTCATAACTGCCCGAAACCCAATAGAATCTCCCCCGAAGATAAGCGTCTCGCGCCGCCGCGTTCGCCGGGGCGCGCACAGGGTTCCCGCTGAATGCAGAAAGCGAGGAAGCAGCCTTCACACGTTCCGCGATACTTCGGGCAAGCACTTGCTGCAAGGGAAGTACGTCTCCCAAGGGGCGATCGTAGCTCTCCGCCCAAAGGTGCGTGTCCGTTGGCGCATACACCAATTGTGCGCTCACCCGTACGCGGTCCTTCGAACGCGTTACTGCCCCCTCAACAATTCCGTCTACTCCCAGCTCGCGGGCGATCTCGGCCAAAGGCCGGTGCACTTTTTTGTACTGCATCACCGAGGTCCTCGAGATGACTCGCAGTGACCGGTATTTCGCCAGCATGGTGATCAGCTCATCGGTCATCCCGTCCGCGAAATACTCCTCTGCGGCATCGCCTGAAATATTTTCCAGCGGCAGTACCGCGATGGACCGGATTGCTGCCGGCTGTGCTCCGCTGCGTTCGAAGCGAGGCGCGGCGAGCTTGTAAACCGGCCACACAAGCAGTAGCCCTGCGGTAGCGCCAACCCAAACGAATCGGCGGTTTGCGCGACTCGCCGGGACCGGCGCTTCGTCGGCCGCCGCGGCTCGGGGATCCGATAGATTCAACTGGTTTGGTTCGCTACTCGGGGAAGAAACGCCCCGCTCACCACTCGTGGCGCCATCATTCTGGCTTTGTACTTCCTGATTCACGGCCACGTCGGCGATGAATCGGTACCCCTTTCGCTGTACCGTTTGAACGAACCGCGGATGCTCCGGATCATCCCCTAGAACCTGGCGTATCTTGCGTATCGCCGTATTGATGCCGTGTTCCGTGTCTACAAAAACTCCCTTGCCCCAAAGCCGTTCTTCGATCTCCTTCCTGCTGACAAGCCGCCCCTCTGCCGTCGCCAGTATCATCAATAACTCCATCGGGATTTTTTCGAGTTTCTGCGCACGCCCCGCGTGGCGCAGCTCAAAGCGGGCGCAATCCAACTCAAATTGTTCGAATTTGATTAGGCCTGGAGGCAAAGTTTTGGCCCTGTCTAGGCGCGCAGTATAGCACCCGCCTTCCGGGCTCACAACAAAACAGCTTTGTTTTCAGCTCGTTACAGCTTCACCAAACCTTTACCGTCTCTACAGATTCTCTGCATTGCGTGGTCGCACTTCAGGAAGGCAAACTCCCGCCTGTCGGCCATCGCCGACCAAAAGGGGAACTCTAATGAAAACGATGATTCGAACGACGTCCGTAACATTCGCTGTTGTCCTAGTGGCGACCTTCTTCGCGCTCAATACAAATGCACAGTGCGGCGCTTCTGACGGGCCAGCCACATCTGCTTCCGCAACTCGCCTACTGGAGAGATCCGTCTCGCTGCGATTCGCAAGTCATACTTCATCTCGGTTAGCGGCCGGCCGGGAGAGCCAGACGGAAGATGTTTCCATCGTTGGCTTCTGGCATGTCAGATTCGTCTCCGAAGGCACGACTGGCATCCCGGACGGGACAGTCCTCGACATGGGATTTTCTCAATGGCACAGCGATGGCACGGAAATCCTCAACTCTTCACGGCCCCCCGCCACTAGCAATTTCTGCCTCGGCGTGTGGGAGAAGACGGGACGCTCGACGTACAAACTAAATCACTTTGCCCTGAGCTCTGACCTCAATGGGAATCTCATTGGCCTGGCAAACATTCGCGAGGACGTGACCTTGGATGCCAGCGGGAACAACTACAGCGGGACGTTCTCTATCGATCAGTACGATCTCGCTGGAAACACTCTGGCCCACATTGTGGGTAACATTTCCGCGTCGCGCATCACCGTTGACACAACAATAACCGGCATTTTATGAGTTGCGGGACACGCGATCGGTTGGATAACCGGGGATCGCCCACGGCGCGACAAATCCAAATGGCTGCATTCCCCGGCAGCCATTTGGATAGTCCCGATTCGGTGGAAACTCCCGGGCCCCTCGCCCCACAGGAATTCCCGCGCTGCCCGCGTTGAATCCTAACCGCTCACAGATGCACGTTTCGGAAATTTCTCTGCCACTTCCCGGGCCGCCGCGATGGTATTGGCGTGGATTCGAACAGTGTCTTCGACACGTCGCGCATAGCCGCCGGCCAGCGTCGTCGCCACTGGAATTTTGCGGCGGCGCGCTTCTTCGAAAACCTGACGATCGCGTTGTTTCAATCCTTGTTTCGTCAGCGACAGTCCACCGAGCTGATCCTCGCAGTAAGGATCGGCGCCGCCAACGTAAAAAACAATTTCTGGTCGAAATTCGTCCAGCGCCTCTTGCACCGCCGGAATGAGGGCGCCCAGATATTCCTGGTCATCGACGCGGTCGGCCATGTTGAGGTCGATGCTCGAAGGCGGCTTGTGCGCGGGATAGTTATTTTCTTGGTGGATCGAAATCGTAGAGACCGTGGGATCGTTTCGAAAGATGGCCGCCGTGCCGTTTCCGTGGTGGACGTCCGTATCGACAACCATGGCTTTTTTCACCGCGCCATCCGCCTGCAGCTTTCGAATCGCCACCGCCACGTCATGAATCGCGCAGAATCCCTCCCCATGGTCCGGATACGCATGATGAAATCCCCCGCTGAGATTCGCGCCGAATCCGTCCCGCAGAGCTGCCTGCCCCGCGAGAATGGTTCCACCCGCGGCGAGCCACACCGCCTCGACCAGCTCCGGCGAATACGGCACTTCCAGCAGCATCACTTCGCTTGCGGTCAGCGTGCCGGTCTTCAGCTTGCGCATCCATTCCGGCGTGTGTACGCGCAAGATGTCTTCGTCACTCGCCGGCTCGGGGCGCAGGAAATCTTCCGGCGTGGCGATGCCTTCGCGGAGGAGCAATTCATAAATGAGGCGGAATTTCTGCGATGGAAAAACGTGCGGCCCGAGGTTTAAATCGTAGCGTTCGTGGTAAACGACCTTGAATGGAAGAAGAGCCGTCATCAACCGGAATCAGAATTTCTTTCTCTCTCTTTGAACTTTCAACTTTCAACTTTCAACTTCCGACTGATAACTTCCCTCAGTTCTCACGGTCACACTTTCGTTGTAGTGCGCAGCATGCTGCGCCACTAGTTGGCAACCCTCACGCACTAATTCTCTCGTTCGAGGATGAAATCCGGAAGCGTCGCCAGCGCGCGCGCAAACTCAGAATCGGCGTGGCCACTGAGGCAGGCCTTGGCGCGCTGCGCGTATTCTTGCGCAAGATAGCGCGCGCGGTCCAGCGCGCCGGATTCGTGAACCAGCGAAACGATAGTCTCCGGGCGAACGGAGACAAATTCTTTTTCGGCCAGCACGAGCGTGACCATCTCGCGCGCATCGCGGTGGCCATTTTCCATCGCGTAGATGAGCGGCAGGGTGACCTTGCCTTCTTTCAAGTCGCTGAGGACCGGTTTGCCAAGCTGCTGCGCCGACGCCGTAAAATCCAGCAGATCGTCAACAAGTTGAAACGCCAGCCCCGCGTATCTCCCGTAATCGGCGAGCGATTGCTCTTCTTCGCCTTCGAGGCCGCCCAGGACGGCGCCAAGCCGCGCGCAGCCGCTGAAGAGACATGCTGTTTTGTACGTGGCCAGCCGCAGCGCATCTTCTTCGGTCACGTCGATGCGCCCGATTTTTTCGAGTTGGATCAGTTCGCCTTCCACCATTTTCCGAGTGAGGTCGATGAGAATGTCGAGAATGCGAAAATTGCGTTCTTCCAGAGCCATCTGGAACGACTGCATGTACAACCAGTCGCCGGTGAGAACGCTGCGATGATTGCCCCATTTGGAATTGGCGGACGGGCGGCCGCGGCGCGTGTCGGCGCTGTCGATCACGTCGTCGTGAATCAACGTGGCGCTGTGCAAAAGTTCGACGACGGCCGCGAGGCGAATGGCGCTGGGATCCCTGCGGCCCGCGTAGCTCGCGGAGAGGAGCAAAAGAGCGGGGCGCAGTCGCTTCCCTCCACCGCCAAGCAGATACGCTGTGATTTCAGAGACAGCGGGGAAGGCGGTGTCGCTTTGCCGCGCGAGTTCCTCCTCGACCAACAGGAGGTCGTCGCGGACGAGATCAAAAATTTCTTTGGCCGTGAGCAGCGCGATGGCTTGTCTCCTGCCTAAACTTGTTTTGTGAACCCTGAAGACGCGAGGCCCGCCGGCTGAGCGAGCCCGAAGAAGCGCCGAAAATTCCCTGTCGTGGCTGCAGCGATTTCTTCTGGTGAACAGTTTCTCACAGTCGCAAGCGTGCGCGCTACTTCGGCGACGTAAGCGGGCTCGTTGCGCTTGCCGCGCCAGGGTTGCGGCGCAAGGTACGGAGCGTCCGTCTCAATCAAAATCTTCTCGAGCGGCAAAGCTTTCGCAACGTCGCGAAGGTTCTGCGTTTTCGGATAGGTTGAATTTCCCGCAAAGGAAACCAGGAAACCCATTTCAATTCCGCGCCGCGCATCCTCAAGCGTGCTGGTGAAGCAGTGCAGAATCCCGCCGAGGCCAGTGGGCCGCCAGTGTTTTTCAATCATGTTCAGACAATCGGACCAGGCATCTCGGCAATGAATGATAATCGGCAGCTTGGCTTGGTGCGCGAGCGCCATCTGGTCGCGGAAGACGCGCTGCTGTACGTCTCGCGGAGAATGATCGTAGTAGTAGTCAAGACCAATCTCGCCCCACGCGATGACTTTAGGATGCTTCGCCAGTCGTGCCAGCTCATTCAAATGTTGTGGCGTCACTTCCTTGGCTTCGTGAGGGTGTATGCCAACGGTGGCGTAAATCCAATCGTGCTGCTCGACGAAAGGCAACGCCGCATCGAGCTTCTCAGGGCCTGGCCCAGTGCCAATGGCGAGAATTGTGGAAACGCCCGCAGCACGCGCGCGGTCAAGCATGGCCTCACGATCTTCCGCGAATTGCGGAAAATCGATGTGCGCGTGTGAGTCGACCAGTTCCATTGGTGGAATCCTGCCGAGTAGGGGCGCAGCATGCTTGCGCCCCTACCAAGAAAATGCTTACTTCAAGCGGGCGCCGATTTCGACGTCCTCGTCGGGGAAGCCGGCCAGCACGGGACGGCCTTCGGAGCCGACGGTGGCGGCAATGATCATGCCGTTGGACTCGACACCGCGGAGTTTGCGCGGGGCGAGGTTGACGACGACGGCGACTTTGCGGCCGATGAGTTTTTCCGGCTCATAGTATTGAGCGATGCCGGCGCAGATCTGGCGAATCTCAGTGCCGATATCGACGGTCAGCTTCAGAAGCTTGTCGGCGCCGACGATGCGTTCGGCGGTCTTGATTTGGCCAACGCGCATCTCGACTTTGGCAAAGTCTTCGATGCCGATTTTTTCCGCCGCGGCCGGCGCAGGGGCAGCAGCAGCGCCGCCTGGCGCTGGCGTGCTCGCGGACACTGCAGCAGGTGGAGTAACCGGCGACGGTTGTTTTTGTTCTTCCTTTTCCATGGCTTCAATCCTCTCGATTGCTTCTGTTTTTTCGATTCGCGGGAATACTGCCTCGATTTTTTCGATGCGAGCATTCGCTATCGGTGGCCAGTCGAGATGAATATCCAACGTGCCCAACTCCGCGATCTGACCCATCTGTTTCCAAATCTTTTGAGTCGCACTTGGCAGAATAGGATGGGCCAATATCACGGCTTCTCGAAGAGCCTGATAGGCTGTGTAAATCGTCGTAACAAATTGGTCGTAACTCCCGGGAGCCTTGACCTGCACCCAGGGCTTGGTCTCGACTAAATACTTGTCTACTTCTGCCATGAGGCGCCATATCGCTTCCAACGCTCGAGAAAATTCAAATCGATCATAGTGTTGACAGGTTTGAAGAATGGTTTCTCTTCTCAAATCGATAATTCGCGTGTCTCTAGCATCTTCGGTCGCACTCGGCTTTCCGGGAGCGCTGCCCATTAAATGCTGCTCGATCATCGTAAGCACTCGGCTGGCGAGATTGCCGAGGCCGTTGGCTAGGTCACTGTTGTAACGCTGGACAAGCGCGTCGTAGCTGAAATTGCCGTCCTTGCCGAAAACGGTTTCGCGCAGAAGATAATAGCGAAGGGCGTCCATGCCGAGAACGTGCACGATGGGCCGCGGGCGAACGACATTGCCGAGCGATTTGCTCATTTTGGCGCTGTCCATCAGCAGCCAGCCGTGGGCCCAGACTTGTTTCGGCAACGGAAGGCCAGCAGCCATCAAGAAAGCGGGCCAGTACACTGCGTGGAAGCGGATGATTTCCTTGCCGACCAGATGAACATCGGCGGGCCAGAATCCCGTTTTTTCATACTGCGGGCCGCCGACGGCGCTTAGATATGCGGTGAGCGCGTCGAACCACACATAAAAAACGTGCGGCTCTTCGCCGGGTACGGGAATGCCCCAGCGAACCGATGTGCGCGTAATGCTGAGATCGCGCAGGCCTCCTTCAACAAAGCTGAGAACTTCATTTCGGCGGGCTTCGGGTTGAATGAAATCGGGATGCTTGGCGTACCAATCGAGAAGCGGCTTTTGGAACGCGGAGAGCTTGAAGTAGAAATTGGCTTCGGTAACAGTCTCCGTGGGACGGCCGCAATCGGGGCAGTTCTCACCGGGCTTCACGTCGACGTAGGCGTTGTCGTAGATGCAGTATTGGCCGGTGTAGTGGCCGGGGTAGACGAAGCCATTGTCGCGGCATTGCTTGAAGAGCCATTGCACGGTGTGCGCGTGTTTCAAATCGGTGGTGCGGATGAATTCGTCGCCCTGGACGCCGAGTTCATCCCAAAGAGCGCGCCACTCTGCGGCCATTTTCGCCACGAATTCGGATTCGGGGACACCGGCTTTTTTGGCGGAGCGCTCGACGTTGACGCCATGCTCATCGGTGCCGGTGGTCATGACCACGTCGTAGCCGCGCATGCGCCTATAGCGGCGGATCGTGTCGCACACGATGGTCGAGTAGGTGTGGCCAATGTGCGGCAAGCCGTTGGTGTAGTAGATCGGCGTGGTCAAATAAAACTTGGGCTTATTGGCTGGCATGTCTAGTTTGTTTTCCCGCTCGTTTCATAGGCGCGGAGGGCTTCGCTGATCACACGCTGCAGAGGCACGTTTTTTTCGACGGCTAGTTTGCGGCAGTCGTCGTATTCGGGCGCGACGTGCAGGATGCGGCCGTTGACGCGAGAAATCTTGATGCGCACGTCGCCGAAATTTGTCGCGACGCTGACAAATTCGCGTGGCAGGGTGCGGCGCTGCGCGCGATAGGTGCGCGCGCCGAAAGTCGTGGTTTCGGCAAAGATGAGCGACATCAATGCGTTGGTATCCTGGGGCTTGCACAAAACTGTGAGCAACGTACCGGGACGATTTTTTTTCATCTGCACCGGTGTGGTGTAAACGTCGAGCGCGCCGGCGGCTAGGGCTTTCTCCAAGAAGTAGCCGTAGATTTGCGGGTTCATGTCGTCGAGATTGGCTTCGATGACAGCAATTTCTTCGTCGAAGCCGGCGACTGTTTTTTCCGCGGCTTCGCCGATCATGATGCGAACAACGTTGGGCTGGCCTTCGAGGTCGGCGGTGCCAGCTCCGTAGCCGATGGCGGTGACGCTCATGGGCGGCTGCGGGCCGAACGAATCGCAAAGAGTTGCGACGATCGCGGCGCCGGTGGGAGTGACCAATTCCTTTTGCACGCCGTTGGAATAGGTTGGCTTCCCTTGCAGCAGCTTCGCCGTGGCGGGCGCGGGGACGGGCAAAATTCCGTGGGCCATTTTTGCGGTGCCGCCGCCGACGTTCAGAGCGGAGCAGGCGAATTTTTCGATGCCGAGGGCGTGAAAGCCTATACACGCGCCGACGATGTCCACGATGGCGTCCACGGCGCCGACTTCGTGAAAATGAATTTTCTCGAGCGGCACGTCGTGGACGCGGGCTTCGGCTTCGCCCAGGTTTACGAAGATTTCGGCGGCGCGGTGACGAACCTCAGGAGCGAGCTGCGACTTCTGCAAGATTTCGAGGATCACGCTGAGGGAACGATGTTTTTGCTGGTCTTCGGTGTTGACCTTGACGTGGCTGGCGGCCATGCCGTTTTTCCAGACTTTTTCGGCGGTGAGATCCCATCCGGGCACCTGGAGGCCGCGGAGTTCCGAGCGGAGGTGTTCCACATCGCAGCCGGCGTCGACAAGAGCGCCAAGCGTCATGTCGCCGCTAATGCCCGAAAAACAATCGAAATAAGCGAGTTTCATGGGATGTCGCCGCGGGAACTGCCTGCCCTGTTCAAGTCCCTTTGGAGAAGAATTCATAGTATCGGCGGAGACAGAGTGTGTCAAACGCGGGGACATTCAACCCGTCTTTGACCCTGTTGGGGGCATCTCCTATACTGACGTGATTCCATTTGCATGTTTAGGCCCGCTGAGGACACGTGTATCAAGAACTAACGAACCGATTGCGAGAGGCGCTGGCGAGGCATATCCGCGAAAAATATGGCGTGGAGCTGACGATTGCGCTGGAACGGCCGGCAAAGATCGAAATGGGGGAGGCGGCTTCGCCGGTGTGTTTTGAATTGGCGAAGCGGCTGAAGCGGGCGCCGCGGCAGATCGCTCAGGAAATTGCGAATGGGTTGGGCGGGATTGCGGGGATTGCTCGCGTGGAAGTGGCTGGCGGCGGGTATTTGAATGCGTATTTCGAGCGGGCGGCGTTTTGGGGCGGAGTAATAGAGGAAAACAGCGAGGAGAGCGGAAAGAGAGCTCAACGCAGACACGCAGAGGACGCTGAGAAGAACAGAAAAACCATCGTCGAACACACCAGCATCAATCCGAACAAAGCGGCGCACATCGGACATGTGCGGAACGCGGTGCTGGGCGACACGATGGTCCGGATTCTGCGGCATGCGGGGAATCGGGTGCAGATTCAAAACTATATCGACAATACCGGCGTACAAGTGGCGGATGTGGTGATCGGGTTCCTGCACATGGAGCAGCGGACACCCGTCAGCGTGAAGATGATGGCGATGGAACCGAAGTTCGATTATCACTGCTGGGATTTGTATGCCAAAGCAACGCAGTTTCTCGCGGAGGACAAAGAGCGGGCCGCGAAACTGCGGGGGGAGACGCTGAAGGCGATCGAGGAAGGCACGGGCGAGGATGCCGAGGTGGCGCAAGTGGTGGCGGATGCGATTGTCGGGTGCCACCTGCGGACGATGGCGCGGCTGGATATCGGGTATGAGTTGCTGGCGCGGGAGAGCGAGATTCTGCACCTGAAATTCTGGGATGCGGCGTTTGAGATGCTGAAGAAGTCGGGGGCGATTCAACTGGCGGCCAGCGGGAAGATGGCTGGTTGCTGGATTTTGCCGTGGAAAGAGGAAGAAAAACAAAGAATTAATGCAGAGAACACAGAGAGCGCCCCGACCGGGTCGGGGCAGGCGCCGGACACGGAGAAGAATGAGGAGGAGAATTCGCAGGACAAGATCATTGTGCGGTCGAATGGGACGGTGACTTACGTCGGAAAGGATATTGCGTACCAGCTATGGAAGTTCGGGCTGCTGGGGAAAGACTTTCATTATAGGAAGTGGCCGAATGCACCCGCTGGAGAAGAGGTTTGGGCGACGACGAGCGGCGCAGGCGATGCCAAGGCACCCCATTTCGGGGCGCCTGCAAAGAGGGTCTATAACGTGATTGATACGCGGCAGGCCTACGTACAGGAGGTTGTGGCGCAGGGCTTGCGCGGGTTGGGCCATGCCGAGGCGGCGGAGAATTCAATTCATTTATGGTACGAGAGGTTGGTGCTTACTCCGCGCTGTGCGGCAGAGATGGGATACAAGTTGTCGGCGGACGAGGCCAAGAAGCCGTATGTAGAAGTCAGCGGACGTAAAGGCCTGGGCGTGAAGGCAGACGATTTGATCGACCGGCTCGAAGCCGCGGCACTTAGCGAGGTAGCGCAGCGTCATGCGGACATGAAGGCAGAGCAACAAGAATTGACGGCGCATGCGATCGCGGTCGGGGCGCTGCGGTTTTTTCTACTGAAGTTTACGCGCAACGCGATTATCGCGTTTGACTTCGAGGATGCGCTGAGCTTTGAGGGCGAGACGGGGCCGTATTGCCAATACGCGGTGGTACGGATACGCGGGATTCGGCGGAAGGGTGCGGACGCGGAGGCGACCAGCGTCGAGGTGACGAAGGAATCCGTTGGGGGATTCCTTTCAGGTGCAGAAGGAAATTTGTTTTGGGAACTGCTGGTCGCGGCGGGATCGCTCGACTTCGCGGTGGACGCGGCGATTGCGACGCAGGAGCCGGCGTTTGTGGCGAAGTATGCGTTTCAATTGGCGCAAGCGTTTAATAATTTTTATCACAAGCACCATATTTTGTCGGAAGCGGATGAGCAGAAGCGGGCGTTTCTGTTGCGGTTGACGGAGCTCGTGGAGGCGCAGTTGGTGCGGGCGCTGGGATTGCTGGGGATTGAGGCGCCGGAGAAGATGTAAAGATCTTGCCGAGTAGGGACGCAGCCCGCCGCGGCGGGCGCCCCTACAAGAAAAACTTAATACGACAAGACTAGATGGACGAGGGTGCGGATGGCCACGCCGGTGGGGCCTTTGGCGAGCCAGGGCTTGACGTCGTCGTTCCAGGCGGTGCCGGCAATGTCCAGGTGAATCCAGGGCGTGTCGCCGGTGAATTCCTTGATGAACATGGCGCCGGTGATGGCGCCGCCGCCTTTGCCGCTTCCGATGTTCTGGATGTCAGCGACGGTTCCTTTGATGAATTCGCGGTAATCGTCGTCGATGGGCATCTGCCACATTTTTTCACCGACCGCTTTGGAGCTGGCGAGAAGCTTATCGGTGAAAGGCTGGTCGGAGCCGAAGACGCCGACGTTGACGCTGGCGAGGGCGACGACGATGGCGCCGGTGAGCGTGGCGGCATCGACGAGATGCGTGGCGCCGAGCTGCTTGGCGTAGTGGACGCCGTCGGCGAGGATGAGGCGGCCTTCGGCGTCGGTGTTCAGCACTTCGATGGTCTTGCCGGACATGGCGGTCTGGATGTCGCCGGGCTTTTGAGCTTTGCCGCCGGGCATGTTTTCCGTGGAAGGCACGACACAGATCACTTTGACGCTGGGCTTGAGAGCAGCGAGAGCGCGCATGACGCCGAGCATGGTGGCGCCGCCAGCCATGTCGTACTTCATTTTTTCCATGCCGTCGGCGGGCTTGATGGAGATGCCGCCGGTGTCGAAGGTGACGGCTTTGCCGACGAGACCGATCACGGGAGCGCCGGGCGTGGGATTCGCGGGCATGTAGGTGACGACCATGACGCGGGGCGGCTCGGGGCCTCCCTGTGCGACGCTGAGGAGCGCGCCCATTTTTAGATCGGCGATTTTCTTTTCGTCGAGGATTTCGACGGCGAGGCCAGCTTCCTTGGCCATGGCTTCGGCTTTTTCGGCGAGGATGCGCGGGGTGAGTTTGTTGGAAGGCTCGTTGACGAGATCGCGGGCGAAGTTTTGCGCATCGGCGATGATACGGCCTTTCGAAAGGCCTTTTTCTCCCGCTGTGCGCTCGGCGTCGGAGAAGCCAGCGAGCAGGACGGTTTCGATGTTCTTGTCGTTTTTCTTGTCGGTCTTGTACTTGTCTGTTTCGAAATTGGCGGCGAGCGCCCCTTCGGCAATAGCTTGGGCGTTTTCTTCGGTGGTGTGGTTCTCGCGGATGAGGAGCGCGAAGTTTTTGACGGAGCGCGCTTTTAGATAACGCAAGGCAGAGCCGGCAATCTTGCGGAGCGTCGCATTATTCCATTGCTCGCGCTTCCCTGCTCCAACGAGGAGCAAGCGCGCTGCTTTGTGGCCGGCGGGCGCGTGGACCAGGGTGAACTCAAGCATTTTGCCGGTCAGTTCGCCGCTCTTGGCGAGTTTGCGAAGCAGGCCTGCGGCGGCCTGGTCGATCTCCGTGATGCGGCCCTGAACGGGGTCCGTTTCTTCAAATACATACGAAACCAACGCCTCGGTTTCGAGCGCATCAAAGGGCTGGGTTGCGAGCGTGATCTGCATGGTGCGTTATCGCCTCCGATTGTTGTACATGGATTGTTGGACTTCCCTGCGAGCTTCCTTGGTGCGTTCGTCCTGGCGGCGGTCCCAGGACTTCTTGCCTTGCGCCAGGGCGATTTCGACCTTGGCGATGCCGTTGCGAAAGTAGATTTTCAAAGGGATGACGGTCAGACCCTTTGATTCGGTGCGTCCGGAGAGTTTGTCGATTTCCCGCCGGTGAAGGAGGAGTTTTCGCGAGCCTAGGGGCTCGTGGTTCCAGGGGCCACCCGGTAAGTACTGTGCAATGTGTGCGTTAACAAGCCACGCGCCGGTGGGTTTGAAGTCCACATAGGCATCTCGGATGTTCGCTTTGCCCTCGCGCAGAGCCTTGACCTCGGTGCCGTGAAGGACAAGCCCGGCCTCATGTTTCTCAAGAATATGGTAGTTATAGGAGGCCGAGCGGTTCTGGGCGACCATGTGTTCGCCGGACTTGGCGGGCTTCTCTGTTTTTTTCGCAGGCTTGGCCACAACTTTCCATCATAACTGTAGTATGAAATCTTGTCACCCTCGACACGGGAGAGGGTTATTTGATGGGGGACGGCCAACCCCATCATCCTTGCCCCGCCTCTAACGCGAATGTTAGACTGCTTCAGATTTGTATAGAAGCCTCGGAGAGCGCATGAGCCGGTGGGGAAGCCTATTCTTATGTGTTAGTTTCGGACTGCTCGCAGCAGGCTGCCCGAAGGGCCAACCCGACTTCAACCAGGGCAAGAAAGCGGAGACGATTCAGGATTACGATGCCGCGTTCGTCTTCTACCAAAAAGCCGCCAAAGCTAACCCTTACAACTCGGAATATAAGATCAAGCTGAACCGCGTGCGCTTCGAAGCAAGCGAACTGCACGTGAAGCACGGCGTGGAATTGCGGAAACAAGGCGACCTGCAAGGCGCGGCATCCGAATTCCAGCGCGCGGAGGCGATCGATCCGTCGAGCCCGGTGGCAGACCAGGAGCTTCGCAAGACAGTCGAAATGATCGCGGAGAAAAACCGCGCCGCCGACGCGGCGGCCGAACCGCCTTCCGATCCGAACGAGGTGACGCTGGTGGCCATGCCGCCGGAAATCAAGCCGCTCTCGCGGGCCCCCATTAATCTGAAGATGTCCGAAGACGCGAAGAAGGTCTTTGACACGGTGGGAAAACTCGCGGGGCTAACGATGATCTACGACCCGGACTTCCCTGCCCGGCGCATCACGGTGGAATTGAACAATGTGACGCTGGAGCAGGCGCTGGAAATCGTGTCGCTGGAGAGCAAGTCCTTCGTGAAGCCGGTGACGGAAAACATCGTTTTTGTAATTCCGGACCAGCCGCAGAAACGGCGGGATTATGAAGAGCAGGTGGTCAGGACATTTTACGTTTCAAACACCGTGCAACCACAGGATTTGACGGAAATTGTGACCGGACTGCGGCAATTGCTGGATCTGAAGCGCCTCCAACAGCTCAACTCGCAGAACGCCATCATTATCCGGGACACACCGGATAAACTGCTCCTGGCGGAGAAATTGATTCGGGACATCGACAAGGCCAAGCCGGAGGTGGTCGTACAGGTCGAAGTGCTGGAGGCGCGCACCGACCGCCTGCGGGATCTGGGTATCCTCCCGGGGCAAACGGCTTCCATTGCCATCAATCCGAACGCCACCACAAACAATTCCAATAACAATTCCGGGCAAAACAATACTGCCTCGATTACGCTGAACCAGCTGCGCCATCTGAACGGAGGCTCTTACTCCGTGACCCTGCCGAGCCTGACGGCCAATGCCGTCCTGACGGATACGAACACGAAGATCATCCAGAATCCGGAAGTACGCTCCGTGGACGGCCAAACCGCCAAACTGCGGATCGGCGACCGCATACCGATTGCCACGGGCAGTTTTTCGTCCGGCATCGGAATCGCGGGAGGAACCGCGGGCTTAAGTCCCCTGGTGAATACGCAGTTCACCTACCTGGATGTGGGCGTGAACATCGATCTGACGCCTCGAGTGCATCCCAACCGCGACGTGAGCCTGAAATTGAAGGTGGAAGTTTCCGCGCATACCAGCGACGTGAGTATCGGGGGCATTACGCAGCCCGTCATCAGCCAGCGCGTCATCGAAGATGATATCCGTTTGAAGGAAGGCGAGGTCAATATTGTGGGCGGCTTGGTGCAGCGGACCGAGAGCAAGACCTTGGAAGGCTGGCCGGGCCTCGCAAAACTGCCGCTGTTGAGCTATCTCTTCTCGCATAACAAAACGGACAAGCAGGAAGACGAAGTGCTGATCGTGCTGACGCCGCGGATTGTGCGGATTCCGGAATGGACGAAGGCGAATCTGCGCCCCATGTATTCGGGTTCCGAGACGAACGTGCAAGTGAAGCGGGAGAGCGAGGTTCGCGCACCGGTGGTGCAGCCTGCTCCGACGGCGAAGCCCGCGCAGGCGCCGGCGGCCAATCAAAACATCGGCGCGCCAACGCCAACACCCGCGCCAGAGGCCACGACGCCCGCTGCGGGGACAGCCCTGGGAACTGCCGAGGCCAAGATTCGATTCGAACCACAGAGCTTAACATTGAAGGCCGGGCAGACGGCCACGATTGGCGTGGTGGTTGACAATGTGAACGATCTTTTCTCCATCCCCCTGCTGTTGCAGTACAACCCCGCAGTCATCAGCGTAGAGGAAGTGCAGCACGGCGGATTCCTCTCCGGGGGCACGCAGGAAATCGCCATCGTGTGGCAGCCCTTCAAGGAAAAAGGGCAGGCGATAATCTCCGCGACGCGCAAGCCCAACACCCCGGGAGTTAGCGGGAGCGGAACGCTGCTGGGAATCGTCGTCAAGGGGGTGGCGCCCGGCGCATCGAACTTGTCGATCGTGCAGGTGAACGCGAAGGATTCGCAGCAAAAGCTGATCCCGCTGGCCACCAGCGAAGCGACGGTGCAAGTCCAGCAGTGAGCAGGTTGTGCGAATGATGTTGCGCGACACTTCATACCACGGGCGAGTTGGGAGACAAGTTCCTTGGAGGCAGCTGCCTTTCGAGACGGGGATGACGCTTCTGGAGTTGATCATCGCCTGCGCCATCCTGATGGTTCTCTCTTCCGCAGCATTGCCCATTGCAAAATACAGCATTGTACGGCAGAGAGAGGCTGAGCTTCACCGCGATTTACGCGAAATGCGAGACGCGGTCGACCGCTACAAAGACGCGGCCGACCGGAACCAGATCCGCGTGGAAATCGGGAGCGAAGGCTATCCGCCGGACCTGGAAACGCTGGTGAAGGGCGTGCAGCTCGGCGCCGGCAGCGACCGGAAGATTCGCTTTCTGCGGAAAATTCCGGTGGACCCCATGACCGGGCGGGCCGAATGGGGGCTGCGAGCCGTTCAGGACGATCCGGATTCGACAAGCTGGGGCGGCAAAAACGTGTTCGACGTGTACTCGAAATCGACGGGTATGGCGCTGGATGGGACCAAGTATTCGGATTGGTAGTTCGAACGAGGATTCGAAATGGGAATGATGTTGCGAACTCGGAGGGGCAGCCTAACGTTGGGAAAACGCCGGGGCGTGGTGCGCGAAACCGGGTTTACGCTGATCGAGTTGATGATCGTGATAGCGATCATTCTCATCCTAATCGGCATGGCGGTGGGACGTTATGACAAATCGGTGCAGAAGGCCAACGAAGCGGTCCTCCAGCATAACCTCCAGACCATCCGCACCTCGATAGACAATTACACTCTCGACAAGCAGGCGGCGCCGCAATCTCTTGAAGATCTTGTGCAAGCCGGCTATCTGCGATCCATTCCGACTGATCCGATGACACGGGCAAAGGATTGGGTGCTGCAATACGATAGCGTCGTGCTGAGCCCGGAACAAACGAGTTCGGGCGTCGTTGACGTACACTCAAATTCGGCCCGAGTTTCGCCCTTTAATCAAACTCCTTACAACGAGTGGTAGTTTCTTCTCGCCTGCCTGGCGAAAGCAGGACGCTAACTTTCCCGGAGCTTGTCCGCAGTTTGACGCAAGCGCGCTCGTCCGCTATAGTGGTCATGCGGGGTGGAGCAGCCTGGTAGCTCGTCGGGCTCATAACCCGAAGGTCGTCAGTTCAAATCTGACCCCCGCAACCATTTTCTAGTTCAGATACAACGGCTTAGGAGGCTCCACTCCTGAGCCGTTTTCTTTTAGGGTCCAACTGGGGTCCAAAACTCCCCAAACTGCCTTGCCAAGTTGCGCCGCGATCCTCTTTCCATCCTCGCTAATCACGTGAGTATAGATAGTCTCAGTGACCGGCGATCCGTCTGCGTGACCGAGTCTCTGCTGTCGCAATTTCTGCGATGCCCCGAAACTGCTCATCAGAGTTGCATTCGCGTGACGGAAGGCGTGGAAGCCATTGCCGCGGGGCGCCTGAATACCTAGTGACCGAAGCAATGGTCTGAACCTTCGCTTAAGCAACAGGTTCTGGTCCCACGGCGTTCCATTGCATGTGGCGAAGAGGAGCCGACGCTCGTTCGGATGCCAGACTTCAAGAACGTTTTCAAGTGCGCACATGCTTGAGGCGAGAGCTCAACAACCCGAATAGAGTCGTCTGTCTTCGGATCGCCTAGTTTTCCGCGCCACACGCTCTGCCGCACTTGAAGCATTCCACGCTCTATGTCTATGTCATCGACCGTTAGTCCGCACAGCTCGCCAGCTCGGAGCCCGGTTTCCGCCGCTAGTCCGTACCAAGTGCGGTGTGGCTCCTGAGCCCTGGCAAGAATGAGTTGGATTTCCCGTTGAGAGAGAAAGAATCCGGATGCCAACGATGAGGTAGCGTACGCATGTCTCTGTGCTGGTTCTTGCAATCCCTCTGCCATGTAATTCGCAGCCGCAAATCACAGTTGATATCTGCGCTGATCCATCTACGTTCCAACTCCAAGCGTGACCATACGAAGACGATGGCATGAACCTGACACTTGAGCTCAAGTGATCGTTGGCCGCGCGAAGCTGCTCATCGCCCATTCCAACGAGATGGAAGCGAACAGTGTGGTCATGCGTCTGGTACGGCACTTCCTTTCGATCCATCGGCGATGAGAGCGCTGTCGTTCGATCAGCCAGCGGGTCAACGGAAGAAGAAAAAGTAGATGCAGGGCATGAATTACAGAATTTGTCGATCTGTTCTCGCGAGCAGCGCGCAGTATCAACCGGTGATCAAACACGCTCAGGAAGCACCTACAGGGAGCGGGATGGAGAATCATCAAGGACGGCTTGATCCCGATTCTCGTCCGGGGGCCGAAGAATTCCGTGCTTCTTCATCCTGGCGATTAGCGTAGTGCGCTTCATCCCTAACCGTGCAGCTGCACCATACGGTCCGCCGACTAGCCATCCAGTGACTTCTAATGCTCCCAAAATCAAAAGGCGCTCGGACTCCCTAAGCGTTCTGCTCGCAGGAAATCCCACAACCGAGTCGACGCGAGTCGGGCGTAGAAGATTGGGAAGCAAGCCGTCATTGGAAAGTATTACTGCACGTTCGATCACGTTTTGGAGCTCTCGAATGTTTCCCGGCCAGGAATGCGACTCGAAAGCATTAACGAATTCATCGGGAATAGTGTCTATGCGCTTACCCATTCGGCAGGAGAAGACTTCAACATAGTGTTCCAACAGAGGGCGGATGTCTTGGCGTCGCTCACGCAGGGGCGGCAGCGTGATCGGAAATACGTTCAGGCGATAGTACAGGTCGCTACGAAATTGGTTACGCTTCACCATTTGTTCCAGGTCCCGGTGAGTCGCCGCGACCAGCCGCACGTCGACGTGATGGGTGCGGCCACTTCCGAGACGCTCAAATTCCTGTTCCTGCAGAACGCGCAGCAGCTTGGGCTGCAACGCAAGTGGTATGTCGCCGACTTCATCGAGAAAAAGGGTTCCTTTATCAGCCAACTCGAAGCGGCCGATTTTCTGCGCTATGGCCCCAGTGAAGGCGCCACGTTCATGACCAAAGAGCTCACTTTCGAGCAAGTCGAAGGGAATGGCCGCACAGTTCAGTTTGATCAGAGAGTGGCCGCTGCGGGGACTAGCATTATGGATTGTATGAGCGATGAGTTCCTTGCCAGTGCCGGTCTCTCCCTGGATGAGCACAGTCGAATCCGCCGCCGCAACCCGCTCGGCTTGCTCTAGAACAACTCTCAGAGCCGGGCTGTTGCCAATGATCTGCTCGAATCTGCGAACCCGACGGTCTTGATCAGCAACTGTCATTGATTTGAGTTCCAAAGCCCAAGCGCCTTCGCGTAGTCATCGACGGCGGCATGAACCGTTTCGAGTAAGACTGCGTTGTCGAATGGTTTCGTCAAGAACTCCACCGCCCCATCACACATGGCTTGGATCCGCATCTTGGCGTCGCCATGGGCTGTGATGAAAATGATCGGTATGCGGCATCGGTCCGCCTTCAGCTTGGCTTGCAGTTCAATGCCGGACATTCCCGGCATCCGAATGTCAGCGATCAGGCAGCCTGCTGTGTGTTGGGCGCCGGAATCCAGGAATTGTTCCGCGGAGCCGAAACAGAGCGTGGATAGCCCCTCCGATTCGATCAGGTCTTGTAAGGCACTCTGAACTGACTGGTCGTCGTCGACGATGGCTATGAGTCTTGAGCTTTGGTCGCTGCTCATGCGCGAAGCCTAACCGTATTCGCAACGGGCGCGCAATTGGCTCTTAGTCGTGCGTACTACCACTTTGGTGGTAGTCGACTACAAGCGAAGGCGCAGGAATAGCCGGACGGTTCTAGACTAGGACGACTTGTGAGGGGAGAGTTTGAGCTTGTCGGCCATACGCACCAAGTCAACTACCGACGCAGCCTGCATCTTGTGCATGACGTTGCCTCGGTGGACTTTTACTGTGGCCTCGCTGACTCCAATTTCAGAGGCAATCTGCTTATTCAGCATTCCGGAGACCACCAGGGTCAATACCTCCTGCTCTCGCGTAGTCAAACCGCGATAGCGCTCCTGCAGATCGTGGATCTCGGCCTGTTGTTCTTGCGCGATGCGGTCACGCTCGAGCGCCTGCTGAATTGCGTCCAGCAGGTCCTGGTCCCTGAAAGGTTTTGTCAGAAATTCCACTGCACCCGACTTCAGCGCTCTGACAGACATGGGAATGTCTCCGTGCGCCGTGACGAAGATGATGGGGATTTGCATGCCGGTCTCGGCCAGCCGGCCCTGAAAATCGAGTCCACTCATCTGAGGCAGTCTTACATCGAGAACTAAACAGCTCGGACGGCCGGTGTGTCTGGTGCCGAGAAACGCTTCACCAGTTGCAAAGGATTCAGCGCGCAGCCCAACGGACTCGACGAGATCGTGGATCGCCTGACGCATGCCGCGGTCATCATCGATGATGAAGACCGTGGGAACGGGCGCGGATTTCATATGTCTGCCTCGGATTTTGCGGGAAGAGTGAAATGAAAAGTCGCACCTGCATCCTGATTGGCAGTCCCCCACACTCGGCCACCGTGGGCCTCGACGATCGATCGGGTTATGGCTAAGCCCATCCCGGTGCCCTGTGGCTTCGTGGTATGGAAGGCGTCAAAGATCCGCTCAGTATTTTCCGCCGGCAATCCTACGCCGGTATCGCTGATCGAGACGACTAGCTGACCTTCAGGAGTCAGTCGAGAGCTAATCGTCAACTTGCCTCCAGTGTCTTTCATGGCGTCAATCGCATTCAGCATCAGGTTCATGAACACCTGTTGAAGTTGCACGCGGTCAGCTAGGACGTTAGGAATATCTTCGTGCAGCTCGGAGTGGATTTTTATGGAGTGCCGAACCGCTTCTTTCCTAAGCAGAGCGACCATTTCTCGAATGATGTCTTTGAGGTCGACGATCCCGCGCTCAGGAGACGTGCCTTTTTTATAGAAAGACCGCAAATGATTGATTACGTCGGCCGCGCGGTTTCCGTCTTGCTCGATTCTGGCTGCTGCCGCTCGCGCCCTTTCAAGGTCCGGTGGATCGCGGGCTAGCCATCGCAGACATGCGTTGGCGCTGGTGACTGAGGCGGCTATGGGCTGCCTGATTTCGTGCGCCAAGGCGGCAGCGAGTTCGCCCATCATATTGACGCGGTTGATGTGTGCGAGATCGGCCTCCAACTGCCGCAGCTTTTCCCGCTCCTCTTCGGCGCGCTTTCGTTCGGTTATATCCATGGTGATACCGACGTACTCACCAATTTCTTGAGAAGGATTGTGATGTCCAATGCCACGCAGGAATCTGAGAGCGCCGTCGGTACGGCGAATCCGAAACCCGACGTCATAATCCGCGCCTTCGCGGATCGCATTCTCAAGTCTTGCTCTTAAGGCCACTTCGTCTTCTGCGAGGATCGCGTTGTAGAAACGGTCGAACGGAATCGCACCTTGGCTGGGATCGAAGCCATATAGGCGCGCGTTTTCGTCCGATGAATGAAATATCTCCCGTGTGAGCAGATTGCACGCCCAGCTGCCAGTGTGAGTGAGGCTTTGCGCTTCCGCAAGGTATGCTTGCTCCCTGCGCAACTCCTGCGTCAGCAACTCCTGCTCAGTGACGTCCATCGTCGTACCGATAAAGCCCTTGAAAACTCCTTGTTCAACGACGGGAACAGCCACGGCTCGAACGTAGCGCAACTGCCCGTCGGGTCGAATGATCCGCTCTATTTGGTCAAACCCACAGTGTTCCTCTTGCATGCGGTTAATGGTTTCAGCCATAGACGCTCGGTCTTGCGGATGGATGAGCGCCAGATACTGTTCAACCGTCGGTGCTCCGTTCTGAGGATCCAGGCCGTAAATTCTGTACAACTCCTCAGACCAATAGTGACCTGAATCGTTGAAAGCCCAACTCCCCATATGAGCGAGGCGCTGTCCTTCGCTGAGATAAAACTGGCTTTGCTTCAGAGCTTCCTCGGCGCGCTTGCGCTCAGTAATGTCCTGAATGGTGCCGAACAGTTTATAGGGTCGTCCGGATGCGTCTCTCTTTGTATCGCCCGGCAAGGAGCTCCAACGCTCGGACGTCAGGCTAGAGACTGTTCGCACCTCGCCGCTGGGCCGAACGATCCGAAATTCGGCGTTGGGGCGTTCTCCAGCAACGAGGTCTTGGTCGACTCCCTGATAAAGAGGCTCGCGATCTTCAGGGTGGACCATCGAGCGTACAGTCGCTAAGTCCATAGGATGTTCCTGCGGATTTAAGCCAAAGATGCGGTAGGTTTCGTCCGACCAGACCACGACATTCGTCTCGAGATCCCATTCCCAGTGGCCGACGTGGGCGACGCGCTGGGCTTCTTCAAGCCTGGCTTTGCTTTCCAGTAAGTCTTTTGATAGCTCCGCCAGCATCTTTTGCACATCCTCATTGGCCATTGTGAGCACCTTACGCTACTTCTCTAGGAAAGGTTCGAATAACTTATCCCGTCGGCTTTTCGCCTTCAAGCTCAAGCGTTCGCGTACTCCCCTACAGGTGGCACCGCAACAGCCGTCTTTGTCTTGGATGCAATCGGCCCTCCCCTTCACCCGTCTGTGAAGATTCGCAGCCAACATCAATACGAATACAGGGAGCCCCGAATCTAGGGCTATGGTTAATCCCCGGGCACTGTCAATAGATGGACAGTGACGACGCCACATCACGCACAAGGACATCTCTTTCGGCAGGAAGTGTTCACAGTGCAGCGATTTAGCACACCAGGCGGCCATTGTCCCTGGAATTGCGCTTGCATCGTTACGGTAATGCTCGCTCACGCACGACGTCGTTTGTTCCGGATGTGACCGCTCTTGCGCGGCCAAACGAATCGAATAAGGAGACCAGTTCATGAGCAACCACGCTACTATCTCTCCTAGTGAAGCCGCTGACCGCCTCGCGATCCGTGAGCTCGTCGAAGCCTACGCACACTGCGCCGACTGTCGAGATGCGAAAAGTCAGATGTCTCTTTTTACCCCGGACACACACTTCGTGGTGTTCATGAACGCCAAAGATCCGACGCCCTCCCAGGAACTGCATTCGCGCGAGGCGCTCGCTCCCGTCTTCGCAGACTTGAACAAGTACGACGCCACCACGCACTTCGTCGGGCAGACCACGATCTTCACGCTCACATCCGACCGGGCTACCGGAGAAGCTTACTGCCTGGCGCACCACGTCACGGTGGAGGGCGGAAAGCGGCGCTTGATGCTCGCCTCGCTGCGTTACCTTGACACGTTCGTCAAGTTGGACGGCGCATGGCTTTTTTCAGAGCGTCTCCTCTACGTCGACTGGCTGGAGGAGCGAGCGCTCTCATGACACCGATGAGTCAGAAGCGCCTTGTGCTCGTGGGTGCGACTGGAATGGTCGGCGGATATGCGCTCCGCTACGCACTCCAGAACGCCGCCGTTGGAAGTGTCACTGCTATCGTGCGCCGGAAGCTGGGCATTTCACATCCAAAGCTGCAAGAAGTTCTGCATCGTGACTTCGCCGACTGCTCCTCACTGTCGCAGGTGCTTGCAGGCCAGGACGCCGCAGTCTTTTGTTTGGGCGCATATACGGGAGCGGTGTCCGACGCCGAACTCCGCAGGATAACCGTGGACTACACGATCGAGTTCGCGCGAGCTCTGCATGGCAGCAGTCCCAACGCGGCTTTCTCATTCTTGAGCGGAAGCGGCGCGGACCCGACGGGACGAAGCCGAATCCCTTTCGCGCGTTACAAGGGAGAGGCCGAAAACGCACTGCTCGCTGCCGGGTTCCCGAGCGTTTACCTCTTCCGGCCCGCATACATCTACCCGGTGGAGCCGCGGAGGGAACCGAATTTCAGCTATCGCCTTTTGCGCGCCATCTACCCCGCTTTTCAGTTGCTGTTTCCAAACCAGGTGATTCGTGCCGACGACCTGGCACGTGCCATGGTGGACGTCGCCGTACAAGGAACTGACCGCGGAGGCAAGGTTTTCGAGAACCGCGACATCCGAGCCATGGTCAAACGTGCTCATCAGTCCACAGCGTGACGCAGCGCCGTTGGTCCCTGGAACGGAGTGAATGGGAGGTAGAGGAGCTATGAACGTCGATAGGCTTGCAGCGAGACAGAAGTGGTCCGGCACCTACAGTAAGCGGAATCGCTTGAGAGTGAGAACTCCCAAGTTACCGACGGCCGTTCTGTGCCTGGTTGTGTTTTGCGCTTTTCCGTCGGCAAACCCTGCCCAAGTTCCAGTGTATGAAATCACGCACGGCGAAAGCACCATCAAATTTGGTGTCGACTCTTCGGTTTCCATCAAAGGTACCTTCGACAAATGGAGCGCCACCATAAAGTTTTCCTCCACGGATGCGAGGAGCGGCGTTTTGGACATCGAAATCCAAGCTGACAGCGTGGACACCGGCAGCGGTCTGAAAAACAACAAATTGAAGGGCAAGGACTTCTTCGACGTGAAAGACTCTCCCATCATCACCTTCAAATCCACGAAAGTCGTTCAGACCGGCCCAAACACATTCGACCTAGAAGGCGACTTCACCATTCGCGGCGTCACGAAAACCGAAAAACTCACGCTTACGTCTACCGGCAAAGGATCGACCTCGGGAAGCATCGACGGCACAATGGCTTTCGATCGCAAGGACTACGGCATGAACAAAGGCATTCCCTTCATCAAGATCGCCAACCGTGTCGAAGTAAATGTCAGCCTGAAATGGAAATGGATCGGCGGGCCTCCGCTGGTTTTCCAACAATAATTCGCAATCCCAGTGTGGGTACGAGATTCTAACGGGACCTGGCTTTCGAGAAGCATAGGCGATCGCACCCTACGGAGCGAATGGAACGGTGCAACTCGTCCCGCACGAAAAGTCTCTTGTGCGAATCAGGTCTAGCCCCTCCATGATTCAGAAGTAAGGCTTTATTCCTGCGTAGTGCAGTCCGTGCATGGAACAGCCGTCCTTTCGCTGCTGCCAGAGAGATCCCGAGTACCTTGGCGGTCTCATGCAGAGAGCATTCCTGCAACTGATGAAGCTCGACGACCTTCCGAAGGCTCGGTCGCAGCTTTGCGATCGCATCTCTCAACGCTGCTCCCTGCTCCTCTTTTTCGCAAATCTCTTCTGGATTTGGCGAGAAATCTCTGAATTGCCGTTCGGGGCACGGGTCGAGCGCTTCGGAGGTGTTCTCCAACGGAATTTCGCGGGATACGCGATTCTTCCTCACCTTCATCAGCGCGGCATTAGTAGCGATGCGGGCCAGCCATGTTGAAAACCTTGCCCTTCCGTCAAACTTCTCCAGGTGGACGTAGGCACTGAGAAAACTTTCTTGAACCGCATCCTGGGCATCCTCACGTTGCCGAGTGATGCGACGGGCAACGCGAAACATCCTTTCGCGATGACGCTCGTGAAGCTCGTCAAAGAAACTTCCGTGGCCCATCTTAGCGCCCGCGACGAGCGCCTCGTCGCTCAGAAATTGGGCAGCGTCGGAAGTGAAATTCCGGCTGCCTTCGTGATGCCCTGAAATTACTCGTGCGACCGACATCGTACGCTCCTTTGCACTTTTTCCTTTGAGTTAGGATTGCAATTGTAATTCCAAGAAAAGCTGTGCCGAATCGCAGACTAACAAGCACTTACGCGACGAGAGGCATGTTTATGTGCGACGTGGAATGGTCGGTGTCCAGCCATTGACAGACGCAACAGTCTTAAATCCTTCT
>Ga0210408_10000951_pt1 | contig 32028 bp, 12 predicted proteins | sample IncBWH4MmetaG_FD_155471 | JGI IMG/M metagenome (GOLD analysis project Ga0210408, IMG submission 155471) | Forest soil microbial communities from Barre Woods Harvard Forest LTER site, Petersham, Massachusetts, United States - Inc-BW-H-4-M | ecosystem: Environmental > Terrestrial > Soil >... | reverse complement strand
GTTATCGCAGCCAGCACATCATCCTGCAATAACCCTGGCTGGTTTTGCATGGAGTGTAGGAGGTTGGCCAGAGATCCGTGGCTGATCATGACTCCTTTGGGTTTGCCCGTGGAGCCGGAGGTATAGATCACATAGGTTATATTCTCCAGGGCCACCCCGCCCGCCAGGTTCTTCACCGGCTTGGCTGCTATCCTGGCCCAGTCGGCGTCCAGACACAGCACCTGAGCCCCGTTCACCGTTGGCACACGGTTCAACAACTTCTGCTGTGTCAGCAGCACTGCCGGGTGGGCGTCCTCCATCATGTACCGCAGCCGCTCCTGCGGATACTCCGGGTCCAGAGGCACATAAGCTCCTCCGGCTTTCAGGATGCCCAACAGCCCAATCACCATCTCCAGCGACCGCTCCACACAGATCCCCACTCGTATCTCTGGACCTATTCCCAACTCCTGCAAGTGATGTCCCAGTTGATTGGCCCGTGCGTTCAACTCCGCATAACTCAACTGCTGGTCCCGAAATCGGATGGCTACAGCCGTGGGAGTGCGCTCCACCTGGGCTTCAAAAAGTTCGTGCACGCAGACCTGGGGGCAACTGGATTCAGTCCGGTTCCACTCCATCAGCAACTGCTGCCGCTCCGCCCTACTCAGTAGTGGTAACTCGTGAACTGACGTTTCCGGTTCCACGATGATTCCTGCCATCAAGTTTTGCCAATGTCCCAGCAAACTCACCATTCTGTTTTCAGCAAGCAGGTCAGCTCGGTAATTCAATACTCCATGAATTCTTTCCGTCTCCAAAACCACTAGGCTCAAATCAAATTTCGTCTCTGAAGCAATTTCCATCCTCGATAGCTTCAACCCCGTCAATTCCAAAGTAGTTTGGGGCAGATTCTGGAGCATGAACATCACCTGGAACAGCGGTGTCCGGGTCAGGTCGCGTTCTGGATGCAGATCCTCCACCAGCTTCTCAAAGGGCACATCCTGATGCGCATAGGCTTCCAGTGTCACCTCTTTGACCCGCTCCAACAGCTCCGCAAAGCTCGGCGCTCCTCCTAAATCCGTCCGCAACACCAGAGTGTTCACAAAAAATCCGATCAGCCCTTCGAACTCCCGCAGCCTCCGCCCTGCAATGGGGGTGCCCACCGCGATGTCCTTTTGCCCGCTGTAGCGCGACAGTAACAACTGGAATCCCGCCAGCAGGGTCATGAACAGCGTTACCCCACGCTGCCGGCTCAGTTTCTTCAATTCCCAGCTCAACTCCGCCGATAACTCCCACTGTAGCGTCCCCATCACCGCGCTCTCCAGACCCTTGCGCCCAGCATCGGTCGGCAATTCCAACCGATTCATCCCCGCCAGTTGATGCTTCCAGTACGCCAGCTTCTCTTCCAGCACCGCCCCCCACAACCACTGCCGCTGCCATACTGCATAATCACCATATTGGAATTCCAACTCCTCCAGCCCTTCAAGCTGACCCGAGCTGTAGGCCCGGTAGAGCGCCCCAAACTCCCGCATCATGATCCCCAACGACCAGCCATCGCTGATGATATGGTGCATGATCACTAGTAATACATAGTCCTGATCGGTGAGCCGCAGCAAGCGGACTCTCAGCAGCGGACCCTGGGCTAGATCAAAGGGAGTGGCAGCCTCGGCCTGTGCCTGACGGTGCACCTTGCTTTCTCGTTCCTCTTCGCTCGTGTGGGAAACATCTATCCATTGCAGAGATACCGATTCGGCCTGCCCAATCACCTGTCGCGCTTCTCCGTCCACCACTTCGATGTGGGTGCGCAGGGCTTCGTGGCGGCGCACCAACTCGCGCAAAGCCCGGGCCATCACCTCCGGATCCACCGCCCCTTGCAACCGCACCGCCAGGGGCATGTTATAGGCTGTGCTGTGGGGTTGAAGTTGATCGAGGAACCACAGGCGTTGCTGGGCAAAGGACAGGGGCAAGGGCTGGGCGCGTTCGGCCCGCCGCAGGGGCGGAAGGGCGGTAGTGTGGCCAGCCTGCTGCAGCCGCTCAATGCATCCGGCTAAGCCGGCCACCGTGGGGTATTCAAACAGAGTGCGTAGCGGCAGTTCCAGCGAAAATACCCGCCGCACCCGCGCTACCAACTGCGTGGCTAGAAGCGAATGCCCGCCCAGATCGAAAAAGTTGTCATAGACGCCTACCCGCTTCTGCTGCAACACTTCTTCCCACAGTCCGCACAGCAGTTCTTCTGCCGCAGTCTGGGGTGCCGCATACGCGTTCTCCGCTGGCCGGCTTGCCTCTGCCAACGGCAGGTTCTTGCGGTCCACTTTGCCGTTGGGGGTCAGTGGTAATCGCTCCAAAAACACAAACACCGATGGAACCATATACTCCGGTAGCCGCACGGCCAGATGGCTGCGCAACAGCTTGGCGCTCAGCCCTGCCCCCTTCTTGGCACCCACATAGGCCACCAGCTGCTTCTCTCTCCCATTTCCTTGCCGGACGATCACGACCGCTTCACGAATCTCCTCATGTCCTGCCAAGGCCGCTTCGATCTCCCCCAGCTCAATGCGATACCCGCGAATCTTCACTTGCTGGTCGATCCGGCCTAGAAACTCCAACTCCCCTTCTGCCCGCCACCGCACCTGGTCCCCCGTCCGGTACAACCGCTCGCCTCCGCCTTCACCGAATGGATTGGGCACGAACCGCTCGGCTGTCAGCTCCGCTCGATTCAGGTAGCCCCGAGCCAGTCCCTGTCCTCCCAGATACAGCTCCCCGGCTACTCCCACCGGCACCAGTCCCATGCATTCATCCAGCACATAGGCCTGAGTGTTGGCGATCGGTCGCCCAATGGGGATGGTGTTGGTGGTGTCCTGAAGCGACTTGAAACAGGAATAGATCGTGGTCTCAGTAGGTCCATACAGATTCCACACTGCAGCGCCCCTGCTGTGTAATTCTTCCGCCAGATCTCGATCCAAAGCCTCTCCACCACACAAGACTTTGAAACTTGCCTGGGGACGCCATCCATGCATCAGTAACATGCGCCAGGTGCTGGGCGTGGCCTGCATCACCGAAACCGAAGACGCGATCAGCATCTGGTGGAGCGCCTCAGCATCGCGTGCTGTTTCCCGGTCAATCAGAACCACGCATCCGCCTACCATCACAGGCAGGAACAGTTCCAGCCCGGCAATATCAAAGGAGAGTGTGGTTATCGCAGCCAGCACATCATCCTGCAATAACCCTGGCTGGTTTTGCATGGAGTGTAGGAGGTTGGCCAGAGATCCGTGGCTGATCATGACTCCTTTGGGTTTGCCCGTGGAGCCGGAGGTATAGATCACATAGGTTATATTCTCCAGGGCCACCCCGCCCGCCAGGTTCTTCACCGGCTTGGCTGCTATCCTGGCCCAGTCGGCGTCCAGACACAGCACCTGAGCCCCGTTCACCGTTGGCACACGGTTCAACAACTTCTGCTGTGTCAGCAGCACTGCCGGGTGGGCGTCCTCCATCATGTACCGCAGCCGCTCCTGCGGATACTCCGGGTCCAGAGGCACATAAGCTCCTCCGGCTTTCAGGATGCCCAACAGCCCAATCACCATCTCCAGCGACCGCTCCACACAGATCCCCACTCGTATCTCTGGACCTATTCCCAACTCCTGCAAGTGATGTCCCAGTTGATTGGCCCGTGCGTTCAACTCCGCATAACTCAACTGCTGGTCCCGAAATCGGATGGCTACAGCCGTGGGAGTGCGCTCCACCTGGGCTTCAAAAAGTTCGTGCACGCAGATCTGGGGACAACTGGATTCAGTCCGGTTCCACTCCATCAGCAACTGCTGCCGCTCCGCCCTGCCCAGTAGCGGTAACTCACAAACCGGCTGCTCTGGATTGAGCACAATACCGTTTAGCAATATTCTGTAATGTTCGATTATCCTCAGAATGGTCGCTTTTTCAAACAAGTCTGTGCTGTATGAGAGAGAGCCTTCTATCCCCAAACTGCTTTCAACTAGCACCAGCGTGATGTCAAACTTAGTGTTTACGGTGTCAACACGTGAGATCTGTATCTGCGCATCCCCTAACTCGAGCTGCGGTATTGCTGCATTCTGTAGAGAAAACATCACTTGGAAGAGGGGTGTACGGCTCAACTCGCGTTCAGGAGAAAGTGCCTCCACCAATTTCTCAAAGGGAACATCCTGATAGGCATATGCCTCCAGAGTTACTTCTTTGATCTTTCTTAGCAGTTCAACGAAGCCATCTGTTGGGGCGATTTTTGTCCTGATGGTCAATGTGTTTACAAGGAACCCTATCAGTCCTTCAGTTCCGGGCTGCGTACGCCCGGCAATGGGAGATCCAACCGCTATGTCCTTTTGCCCGCTGAAGCGGTACAGCAGAATTTGGAATGCAGCGAGCAGGCACATATATGAGGTCGCAGCGTGCTGCTGGCACAAATCTTTCAGCCTTTTTGTAAGTTCCTTTCCGGCGACTGGAAACAATGCCGTCGAGCCTCGGCCGCTCAAAGCTGGTGGTCGTGGCCGGTCAGTCGGCAAATCCAGCTTTTCAATGCCTTCAAGTTGCCTTTTCCAGTATTCCAGCTTCTTTTCCAAAACCGTTCCACTGAGCCACTCCCGTTGCCATTCGCTGAAATCAGCATACTGAAGAGGTAATTCCGGCAACGGTGAGGAATGGCCAGTGCTGAAGGCCCGATAAAGCACCGATATCTCCCGTACCATGATCCCGATAGACCAGGCGTCGGAGACGATATGGTGCATGTTCAGCAAGAGCAGATGTTCCTCGTGCTCCAACCGCAGGAGTCTTACCCTCAGCAATGGGCCATGTTCTAAACTGAAGCATGTTTGTGCCTCTGCTGATACCATTCTCGTGGCTTCAGCCTGGCGCTCCTCCTTGGATCCTCCATCCACGTCTATAACCGGCAGATCCAGGCTTGCCTCCAACTCGATGATCTGATAGGGTTCACCGTTCACGTCGCTGAAGCGCGTCCGTAAGGATTCATGCCTGCGCACAATTTCCCGGAAACTTTTTGTCAAGGCCTCTACATTGAGCGCACCCCGGATTTGGACTGCGGTGGGAAGGCTGTAGGAAGCTTCACCTGGTGTCAATTGATCCAAGAACCACAAACGACGTTGAGCAAACGATGCAGGGAAGCGGAACACTTTCCTGACAGACATCTGAGTGGCATTGCTACTGGATTCGGTAGAGGTCTTCATAAAACGTTTTATTTTCAAACACGGGCGAGCAATTGTTCCTTGATTGACTCAATCTGGAATGCCAGATTAAGAGTTAGAGAGCATTCCCGGTCGGTGTGCTTACTACTTGCTGCGTTCCCAATTTCGATCACAGCCATACAACGCCCGACAGATAGAGGAACAGGTCCTTAGCTGAGCAGATTGCCTGGCGAAAAAAGTGTGGCTTTCACTCATAGGTTCGAACAGGTGGCCGTTATTGTGCCTGTCTCCGGAGGTAAGTCACCGCAACCTTCATAACATCTCCAACAGTTCTTGGAGGCCTCAATCCGGACGTGGTCTCAAAATCGAGATCAATGTTTCTCTCCAAGTCAACCAGGAGTGATATGACTCCCACAGAATCTATTCCAAGGTCCTCGAGCCTTATTTGGTCCCCTAAACCACTTGCGGGAATGTTGCGCTGACGGGAATAGGTTTTGATAAGATCAACTACTAATGCCCGAATTTTGTAGTCTTCCATATATATGTTAGGGATTGTTGCTATATGATTCCGTCGATAGCAAAATATTTTCTGCCTGGCTCTCTTAGGACCAAGTCGTTAATTGTCTCTAAGATCTGTTTTTCATTTACTTTTTCACTCGAAGTCTTAGGTAACTGAGTGGAAGCACATAGATATGACGGAAACATGTAACTGGGCACCCTCGTCAAGAGTGTCTGTTCCAGGGCTTGAAAAACATGATCGTCCACGTGCTCCACATGAACAAAAGCAGCTATCCTCAGCTCTTCATCGATTCGCAGTGCACCGACTGCGGCATAACTGACCTTTTCATGGCCCAGAAGAGCATTTCTGATTTCATTCAGATTGATCCGCCGTCCCCGAATCTTGATTTCCATGTCGCGGCGCCCAACGAAGTGATAATTTTCTTCCTTGTCCCGATAACACTGATCTCCAGTGACGTAGTATTTCTCACCATGAATCGTGCGGAATGCCTTCTCAGTTTGGATCGGATTCCTCCAATAACCCAGCATTAACTGAGGGCCAGCCAGAGCAAGGCCCCCGGTGAGATAGTTCGACTGGATCACCTGTTCTTGCTCATCCAGGAGTACAACCTTCATTCCTCTCAAGGGCTTGCCGATCGGATACAGAGCATCCCGGCCAAAGTCCGGCTTGGTAATCTCATGAATCACGCTCACAGAATTGCATTCTGTAGGTCCATACCCATTGAGCACACATAAATTGGGAATGATTGTGAGCCACCGATTAATGAGTTTTGGGTCGCAAATTTCTCCACCAACCAGGACCACACGCAGTGACGAGTCCCGAAGCTGCTCTAGCTTGATCGAGTCCTTTGAAATGAGTTCGAGCACCGATGAAACTGTAAGTAAATGGGTTATTCGCTCCCGCTTGATGAGATTGATCATGATGGAACTCACGAAAAGATGCTCGTGGAACCGCACGGTTGCGCCAAAATAAAGCGGTAGAAATGTGTCCTGGATGGACACATCAAAATGGAATGGGCCATTATTCAGGCCTTGGCTGTCCTCATCAAACCGTAGAAATTCGTTGTGGTTATGGAAATAATGAATGACGCTATGATGCGAGAGGACCGCCCCTTTTGGCAGCCCGGTGGACCCGGATGTGTGAATGATAATGGCTGGATCATCTCCCCTGGCAGGCGACATTGGTGGCTCGCCTCCGGCCTGGTCTAAGCTTCGAATGGTTTCATACGAAAGCCTGGGTATCTCCGGCGCAAGGTCTTGCGCTTCAGCCAGATACTTCTCGCTGGAGATCAGCAGAGAAGGTTCAATCGTCTGCAGTATATATTCTGTTCGTTTAGGAGCATTTTGGCAGTCAATCGGAACATACACTGCCCCTGCTTTCCAGATCGCAATGGCAGAAATGACGATCTCAAGAGAGGTTTCCGTCAGAATGGCAACGCGGTCTCCGGACTGTATGCCGTAGGTGTTTTGAAGAACCAGGCACAATGCGTTTGATCGACGGTCCAGATCGTCAAATGTCAGGCATGCCTGCGTGTCATGCAGAGCGGGAGCAGTCGGACGTCTCTTCAAGCCGAATTCCAGGAGATGCGCGAGAGACGAAGAGAAAGATTTGATTCCTTTGCCATTGAGTAGTTCGCCTTGTTGCATCAAGCCTCTCTTCTGGCGCCATTTGCGAGCAATCCAATCCTGTTGCCGAATCAGCACTGCGGATGCTACTGAGGGCAGTGCTGCCATCAACTTGATGGCACAAGCTATTGATTGTCAGGTTAATGCTCCGTATTTGTCCTTGTCGAGCGAAATCCCGCCTGTTGCGGCTCTAAACCATAGCGCGGCAGCACTTGGCGCACCTTAGCGAAGATGAATGCCTTGAAAAGTAATTTAGATTTGTGGTGACGATGTGGAACAAGTCCTCATGTCCAGAAATGTCTTGATTGCAGGTACGGATGATCTCATAGCAAGCCACTTAGCAGCATCTTTTGCTGTCTCAGAGGTCGATTCCATCTTTTATGTGGTACAGCCGACAGAAACGTCGGTGGAGGAGGTCGCTGAACTGACCCAGAGTATCGTTGATCAAATTATTTCCGGATCCAGCAGGGAGGGAGTCGAAGAAAACGCAAAGCATCGTTTGCACGTGATTGCGGGCGATTACGGGAGCAACGATCTGGGGTTGCAAAATGCTCTACGCTCTAGAGTGACTATCGATTGTGCCTGGTATGTTTCTGGCGGATATCATCCTGTGGAATATCCGATAAGAACTGGCGCAGATTTGATAAAGGGATTAACGGTTGCTCTTCAGGAAATGGGCGCAACGGAACTCAATGTAGTGTGTCCAATAGACGTTTTCGCTGCAAGTGACTTAGAACAAGCTAGCGGGTTGAACGACACTGCTCGACCCTTCGGTTGGTTCGAGGATTCTGATATAACAGAGCAATGCGATGCGCATAACCTCGGCTATCGCATTTTTCACATCTCATCGGTCGTAGGACACAGCCACACGTTATTGGATGTGGCCCGGAATGATTTTGTTTCTTTTCTTGCAGTACTCCATGAACTGAAAAATGAAATTGAACAGCGCCTGCACGAATACTTCCAATTCTATGCGCTCCGCTATTGGACGCCTGAGAAGGGGACCCTGAATCTGATTGCCGTCGATCAAGCAGTAGAACTGATGCTGAAAATCGCGCAGTCGACACAAACTCTGGGTGGCAATTACTGCATATCGAGCCCCGAAGCCACATCCTTTACCGATCTTTGCTTGGCCCTGGAGGAAGTATATGACATGGGTATCCTGCCTGTTCAGGATCGTGAAGAATTGAATGCCGTTGATGAGATCTTTAACCAGCGGCTGGAGCGAGCTCGAACATACTTAACCGCTCCGCAGAGCTTACCGTGGGAGCAGACCTACCGCGCTGCTGGAGTCGTCCGTGAACAGGGACTGTTCGAAGGAGAAGCAATGCTTAAAGCTCTAAGGACAGTTCGCGAGAGACAGGATGCGGCCTGGGTTGCTCGTGACCGGCGGGTCGCGAGTCTGCCCGCCAGGCTGGACAGGAAGACGATCGACAGAAATGGATCTGAGCTGACTTACCTTACGGGTGGCTCAGGAGAAGTCCCGGTAGTCTTCATCAATGCTTTGGGATATGAACTGGACTATTGGTACAGGCTCATGGAAAATCTGATTCGCCGATACCGCATTGTCGCTTGGGAACTTCGCGGGACGGTGGATCCTCCACACAGATTCCAGCTTATTGAGCAAGTTGATGATCTTGATGCCATACTTCGGCACGAAGCCATTGAGAAGTGTCATTTTATAGCGTGGTGTACTGGCGCAAAGATTGCCTTGCAGTTCCATCGGCGCAGCCCGGAGACGGTTAGCTCGATGGCTTTCATCAACAGTGCGCTTAAATGTTTTGCCTCGCCAGAAGATCTGATTAGCGATTATGAGCGCAATCTTGAACCTCTATGCCGAAACTTGGACAGATGCCCCGCTATTGCAAGTTCTGTAATGCGATCTCTTCAGGCTATCACAGCGGAGAATGGCGCCAGCATACTTGATGAGAGCGATCGAAGAGAAGCGGCCAACCGTGTTCTTTCGCTGACCAACATGCATCTGAGGCAGCATCTCCTCGGACCATTTCGAACTGAGGCGGCTACCGTGAACTATGCCCGCCAAGCATTGGACTTTTGGGACTACGACATTAACGGAGACGCTCAAACTGTACAGGTGCCTGTGCTTTTGATCGGATCGGAATGCGATAAAGTTGTTTCACCTGCCATGTCTCGTGCAGCCGCACAATTATTTCCCCAAGGCCGTTACGTGGAAGTACGAGGAGGAACTCACTATTCCTTTTACGATTGTCCGGATGTTATCGCGAATCTGATAAAAGACTTTTTTCGCGATTCAAGCCAGGGTTTGGAATTGTCGCGCTCATCTGATTTGGCGCCCATCGGTATTGCAGCTCCGTCTGTGTAGCGTGATTCGGGGAATATGTGTATGCGTGTTGTTCTCACTACACTCGGTTGCGCCGGTTATATTGGGCCATTTCTGGCGTTGGCAGTTGAATTACGCCGCGCCGGCCATAAACCGGTCCTGGCCCTCTCGCCAAGTTTCGAACACTGGGTAAGGGAAACCGGCGTCGAGTTTGTCGCAATTGGTCCATCAGTACCTTCAGATTTGATCCTAGGCTCCACGCCTGCTCAAAGAGTGGATATCAAAGATGATGTGGCTTATCGTTTCCAGAAGTTTGCGCTAGACTCTCTTTCGAAGACCTACCACGACCTCCGGAATACTTGTCATGGAGCTGATGTCCTGATCGGGTCGCCTTCTCAGCTTGCATGCCACATGGTGCGTGACTCGCTTCTCATTCCCTATATATCAGTGCATCCCTCCCAGTTTGGCGATGACCTCAAGAGCGGAGAGCTGCATGGGCCGAGTGCTTCATTGATTAATCCGTACCGTGTAAGGGAGGGACTCGCACCTATTGACGTGCTATCGAAAACCGAGTGGAACGCAGGCACGCTTTCACTCTATGCCGTGAGTAAGCACGTTTTGGAGAGACCTGTGCATTGGTCACAGCGCAACAAGATACCAGGGTTTTTTTTTCTGGACGAGCAAGGATGGCGGCCAGAGACGCGGCTGGAGGAATTCTGTGCTTCCGGGGATCCACCGGTAGTCATTGCGTTGGAGGACATAGAGTACTCCAATCCTGCTATTACAGAGTTAGCCCTAGGCGCCGTGCGCCAGTTAGCTTGCAGGACCATCATTCAGCACAACTGGAACGAAATGACCCCGCCAGTGGTAGAGGACTGCGTCTATGTCACAACGCGTGTACCACAGTTCTGGCTTTTTTCGCGGGCGGCTTTGGTTGTACACAGTGGTGACGCCAGTACCGCTGCAATTGCTTTTCGCGCTGGAGTTCCTACTGTCGTGGTGCCACGGACTTCGCATCAGCATGTTTGGGCTGAGTTCTCGAAAGCGAAAGGCTGCACAAAATACGTAGTGCCATTGTCACAGCTCAGCCCTGCTCGTCTTACTGCAGCCATCCGGAGCACTCTGGCGTTGCCTCAGATTGTTCAGGCCTCCGCCGCTTTGGGTGAGCAGGTCAGGTTGGAGGACGGTGTCGAAACTGCGCGGATGCTAGTTGAAGAATTAGTAAGTGAGCATCATCGTTTTGACGGGTCTTCCGGAGATTGTTCTCACTGGAATCGTCAAGATCTCCATCCGGCACGACTGGTGAGAAGAGCGCGAAAGGGACCTATTCCTTTGTCATACTCGCAGCAACGATTGTGGTTTTTGGCCCAGTTGGAACCCGCAAGCGTGGCCTACAACCTTCCGTTTGCTTTGCGGGTGAGTGGAGATCTGGATCGGTGTGCGTTGCAGCGGGCTTTGAACGAAGTTGTGAAGCGGCACGAAGTATTGCGAACTTCCTTTCGAGTGCGGGAAGGACAACCAGTGCAGGAGCTAGCTGCTGCACTGGATCTGACAATCGAAGAAGTTGACTTGAGGTATGTTCCCACGGAAGATCGCGAGCACGAAGCCAAAAAACACTGCATGAGAGAAGCCGCAACACCATTCAATTTGGCGCAGGAACCTCTGCTGCGGCTGAAGCTGTTGCAGTTGACCGATGGTGAGTGCGTCTTGCTGGTGAACATGCACCATATCGTGACCGATGGCTGGTCAGTCGCCATCATGGTGCGCGAGATAAGTCGATTTTATGAGGCGCATATTAAAGGTGAAGATCCTGGGTTGCCGGAGCTGCCCATTCAATACTCGGATTTTGCTATTTGGCAGAGGGAATGGCTTCAAGGAGAAATACTTACGAAGGAATTGGGCCATTGGCGTAAGTGTTTGGCGGAAGTGCCGACACTGGAACCAACGACAGACCGGCCTCGGCCAAAGCAGATGAACTATAAAGGGGGCAAGGCGAAGTTCGTTGTACCGTCTGAAATGGTAGACAAGCTGAAAGAGCTAGGCCGGAGGGAAGGCGCAACTTTATTCATGATCTTGCTGGCTGCCTGGCAAATATTATTGTACCGCCAGACTGGGCAATGCGACATCGCCATTGGTTCGCCAATCGCCGGGAGGACACGGAGCGAAATCCAAGAGCTCATCGGGTTTTTCGTTAACACGTTAGTATTGCGTACCGATCTTTCCGGGCAGCCTGGCTTTGTAGATCTGCTTCGGAGGGTAAAAAAAACAACCTTAGATGCCTACCAGCATCAGGAGGTTCCATTTGAAAAACTGGTGGAGGTATTGCAACCGGAGCGGCGTTTAAACCGCACACCTTTCTTCCAGGTGATGATGGCGTTAGACAAGGAACGGCCAGAGCTGCGTTTGCCGGGAGTACGTTTGAGCGAATTTGATCTTGGCTCCGACGCAACCATCGCCAAGTTTGAGTTGGCCCTGGCCTTGACTGAAATTGGTTCTCGAATTCAAGGTCTCCTCGAATACAGTACGGAACTGTTCGATCCGTCCACCGCAGACAGGATGCTCAATCAGTTCTTAATATTAGTTCTCAGCATTGTCAACGCTCCTGAAGGCCGCATCTCTGACCTTCTCATCATGAGCGCGGCAGCACGCCATGAGCTTGTATCTGAATGGGGTAGTCAACCAGTCCTGAAGTCTGACGCGCTAACCATCTGTGAACTGGTTGCCCAACAGGCGAAACTCAGGCCCCAAGCAGTGGCGGTGATCAGTGAAGAGAAACAGCTGACATATCGTGAACTGAATCAGCGCGCCAATCAGTTAGCACGAAGACTCCGTGTCCTCGGGGTAAATCCCCACAACCGTGTCGGGATATTTGTAGAAGGAGTCATAGAGACTGTAGTGGCGCTCATGGGTGTGCTGAAGTCCGGAGCAATCTTTGTTCCGCTGGAATTCCAAGAGACAGTAGCGCGACTATCGCTCATGCTGGAAGATGCGGCCTTGGTGCTGGTGATAACACAGCAACACTTAAAGGACCGTTTCCCATTGACCATTGCGCCAATGTGGTGTTTAGAAGATAAGGAGATGCTCGAGCTGGCAAGTGGGGAAGATATGGAGAACGTGGCAGAGCCGGAGAGTATGGCTTGCATGTTCTATCGATCAAGCTCCACAGTCAAGCCCGAGGCTGTGCTCATCCAGCATCGGACATTAGTCACTCCCGAAGTTATATCGGGACTCGGTGCTATGACTTTCATCGACCGGTTGGCGCTGGAAATCACCTTCACCCGCGAGAGCGGCTGTCTGCAAGTCTTCCGGGGACTTTGCGTCGGAGCATGCTTGGTGAGCGTTCCTAACCACCAGCCGCTGCCACCACGCAAATTGGCCGGCTTGTTGCGTGATCAAGGCATAACTGTTTTCTGGAGCTCTGCCCGCATACTGGAGCGAGTGTCGCAGGAGTTCCCATCATCATTGGATAAACTACGGCTGGTAGTGTGTGAAGACAGCATCGACGTCCTGCAATCGTTAACGGCGAAACTCAAAGAAAACGTACTCCGAAAAGTCAACGGCGTGTATGGATGGACCGAAACCGGCGGGCTGTGTCTGGTTTGTCCGCTGGTAGCGCGGGCCGTACAGCATCGGATGGGGATAGACCGTGTAGTGCTTGAAAAAAAGATTTATCTGTTGGACGACCAGATGGAGCCTGTGCCGGAAGGCGTGCTGGGGGAGATCTATGTTGCTGGATCTGGGTTGGCGACGGGATATCACAACGCACCGGCTCGAACTGCGGTCAGTTTTGTTCCAGATCCTTTCTCGGGTCTTGTAGGAAGCCGTATGTATCGTACCGGTGACTTGGCCCGCAGGTGTGCAGATTGCAGCTTGGAGTATCTAGGCCGCTGCGATGAACGTAGGATCGTAAATGGGATACGGATAGAAACGGGCGAGATCCAGGGCTTGCTCGCACAGGACACAGTCTGTGAGGTGGCTATCATTCCAAGAAAGAGCGGCGACGCTGAAACAATCTGTTTCGTCGCGGCGGAAGATTGCTCCCAAACCGGAGGGGAGCTGCAACAGTTTTTGCGGGAGCGGCTGCCAGAAATGATGATTCCGAAGAACTTTGCGATTGTCGATGCCATTCCAAGAATGATGCGGGGACAAGTAGACCGTGATGCTCTCCTCCGAAAATTAGAGGAGGTTGGGGCAACGGCGCCTCGCAATCAGACCGAGGAGCAGATCACCCGTATATGGGAACAGGCACTTGGCTCTGCGCCCATAGGCGTTCACGACAACTTTTTCCGCCTTGGAGGACATTCATTGCTGGCTACCCAGGTGGTGGCCCGGGTGAGCAACATTTTCAATGTGGATGTGCCGTTACGCAGTTTATTTGAAGCGCCCACGATTGCTGAAATGGCCGAAACCGTTGAGCACCTTGCCAAAGAGAGCCCTGCCAGGATACAGACCGTACCGGCTATCAAGCGGGTAGTCCGCGAGGCCGAGTTTTTATTGACTGGTGTGAAGTGATCACACATTTTTGAGATTCCGTCGACCGGGATATCAGACCAATTCGTCCGGTCGGGTCAGATTCACGGAGAAGAATCTTATGGACAATCAGGTGACCTTGACGCTTCCGCCGTACGCGTGTGATCTTCACGCATATGATTCTGCTTCCACAATCATTGATGTGCTGCAATGGCGTGCCAAGAATGAAGGTGAGCGCATCGCTTATACATTTTTGCGGGACAGTGGATCAGGCGAAGAGAACATCAGCTATGGCGAATTAGACCAGGAAGCTCGCGCGATTGCAGCTTTGCTCCAAGACTTGGGTTTGCCAGGTCAAAGGGCGTTACTCCTTTTGCCTTCGGGACTTGATTACATTAAGGCTTTTTTCGCCTGCCTCTACGCAGGAGTGATGGCGGTCCCAGGCTTTCCGATCTCGCTCGGTCGTTTGCGGCAGCGTGAACCCTGGTTTCGGGCGGTAATGCGTGACGCCCAGCCGCGAGCCGCATTTGCAACTCCCGAAATGATAGCCAGGATACGGTCGCAGGCGCAGGCAGATCCAGCGTTAATCAATGTGCAATGGATAGCAGTTCAGGACGCAAATCCAAAACATGCAACCCGGTGGCGCCCCTCTCCAATTTCTGCGGACACAGTAGCATTTCTGCAATATACCTCGGGCTCAACTTCCACGCCTAAAGGCGTGATGGTTACCCACGGAAACATACTTCACAATCAGCGCGTGATTCAAACTGCTTATGGACAAAACCGGGACTCAACAGTAGTTAGTTGGCTCCCGCTCTATCATGATATGGGGTTGATCGGAACCGTACTGCAATGTGTTTATGTTGGGTCGCGTGCAGTGCTAATGGCTCCAGCAAAGTTCTTTCAAGATCCCATGAGCTGGTTAAAAGCAATCTCCTGCTATCGCGCCAGTAGCAGCAGCGCTCCGAATTTTGCTTACGAACTCTGCTGTCGCAAAATGAAAGTTGAGCTGGAGAAAGACCTTGACTTAACCAGTTGGAAAGTAGCAGTCGTTGGCGCAGAACCCGTGCGCTCTGAAACTATGGAGCGCTTTGCTGGTACTTTTGTTGATTATGGATTTCGCCGGGAAGCCTTCTATCCATCGTATGGCTTGGCCGAATCAACGTTGCTGGTGACAGGAGCGCGAGGCCGAGATCTTCCGATAATAAAGCGACTGTCAGCCAGGGCGCTAATACAGAACACTGTGCTTCCGGCCAACGAAGCAGAGTCCATGCGGCTTTTGGTGGGCTGCGGCGACGCTCAGCTCGGTCAGGAAGTCACGATCGCAGATCCCGTCACCCTTGAATTGTGTCCTGAAGAAATAATCGGGGAAGTGTTTGTTCGTGGCCCAAGCGTTGCACGCGGCTATTGGAACCGTCCCGAAGAGAGTGCCCATGCATTTCAGGCCTGCCTGGCGAATGGAGAAGGCCCCTTTCTTCGCACTGGGGATCTGGGATTTTTATCTGAAGGACAACTGTTCGTCACAGGACGGCTTAAAGACCTAATCATCATTCGTGGACGAAATCTCTATCCACAGGATATTGAATTGACCGCGCAGAACTGTCATCCATGTCTGCGTCCGGACTGTGGCGCAGCCTTCACGGTTGAAGTAGAGGGTGAGGATTCAGTGGTCTTGGTCCAGGAAGTAAGTGGACATGCGAAGATTGAATTTGACCACCTGATCGCAGCAGTTCGTGAAGCAGTAGCTCTTGAGCATGGAATACAGATACATACCTTAGTTCTTGTTAAAAGGGGAGTGGTACCCAAAACCACCAGCGGGAAAGTCATGCGATCAGCCTGTCGCGCGAATTTTCTAGCTGGCGAAGTGGTATATTTGGCGATTTCGGTCTTGCCGGTGGTGCATTTCGAAGAGCGTGCAGTCCCCAATGAGCTGAAACGCATCCTCTCGGAAGCGGGCCCGGAGTTGCGTCAAGAGTTAATTGAATCCTATCTCCGGAGCTATCTGGCAGATAAGCTCAAGACCGTTCCGGCAAAAATATCTCCGAACCGGCCCTTAGTGGCGATGGGCCTTGATTCATTAAGCGCGATGGAACTGAACAATCTTCTTCAAGGCGCACTGGGGTTGAAACTCAGCGTGGCCGATTTTCTAGAGGATCTTACTCTTGATGATCTGGTAGCCGCAGCCATTGATCAACTCGGTATCCATTGGAATGAAATGTCTTCGGAGAAACCTGAGCCAAGCAATGACAAGCCATTCCCGCTTTCCATCGGCCAGCAGGGCTTGTGGATGTTGTATCAGCTTGCGCCGAACTCGGCCGCATACAATATAGCTTGTGCGGCGCGTGTTAGAGCTGATTTGGACACGGAGGCGCTACGGCGTGCATTCCATGGAGTCATGGCCCGGCATGGGGCATTACGAACGATGTTCCTCACCCAGGACAGTATTCCATTTCAGCTCCTTCAGCCTGTATCTGATGTCAAAATCCATTGTCATTTTGAAGTCCGCGATCTCACTGGCGTTAAGTGCTTCTCGTTGCCTGACTTGTTGCAAGCAGAGGCACAACGCCCATTCTCCCTAGACAAGGAACCCCCGGTTCGTCTTGCAGTTTTCCGGGTTGCTCCGGGTGAACACGTGCTCATGCTGGTGGTGCACCACATCATATCGGACCTCTGGTCCCTCGATCTCATACTGCAAGATCTGGCCCGGATTTACTCGAAAGAACGGAATGGAGAACACGTTGTTGTTCCAGAAATTTCTGCAAACTACGCTGATTTCGTGCGCTGGCAGGCCACGCAGATTGAAGGAGAGCAAGGAGAAAAGCATTGGCAATCTTGGAGCCAGCAGTTGGCCGGCGAACTTCCAATATTGAAACTTCCCGCTGATCGCCCTCGACCACTGGCTCAGTCTTTTCGAGGGGCCTCGGAGCCCATGCATCTGGCCCCGAATCTAAGTAGTGAAGTGGAGAAGATTGCACGAGAACATACCGCCACTCCCTTCATGGTCCTTCTCGCAGCTTTTCAGATATTGCTGCACCGGCTTTCCGGACAACCAGATCTGCTGGTTGGCTGCCCGGTAAGCGGTCGTACTAATCCGGACTTTCTGGAAGTGGCAGGTTATTTCGTCAACACCATCGCATTACGTTCATCGTATGACCACCAGCACACGTTTCTTTCCTATGTTCTGGAAGTCAAGCGCACCGTCTTGAATGCCTTTCAACACCAGGACTATCCGTTTCCTGCGCTCGTGGAAAAATTGCATCCTCATCGGGTCTCGGGTATCTCACCGATTTTTCAGGCCATGTTTGTCTGGCAAAAAACCAGGTCCACCGCAGGAGAAGCACTGGCGGCAATGTCGCTTGGAGAGGGAGGTATATTCTTAGAGCTGGGTGGATTGCAATTGGAATCAATCGCGATTGAGAATCAAACGTCTCAATTCGACCTGTCCCTATTGATGACGCAGACGGCTGCTGGACTATCAGGGACCTGGAAATACAGCACTGACCTGTTTGATAAGGCCACCATCCAGCGGACTGCCGGCCACTTTTCCGCATTGCTGCAGGGAATCGTGCGAGATCCAAGAGCGCACGTATCTGCGTTGCCGTTGCTAAGTCCCGCAGAGCGAAACCAGATGGTGGAAGAATGGAGTTCCACGAGTTCTCCGCACTCTCCCTCAGATCGCTGCCTGCATGAACTATTCGAAGATCAAGCCGCGCGCACACCTCAATCTCTTGCCCTAGTTGTCGGGAACAGCCAGCTAACCTATGCTCATTTAAACGCCCGGGCCAACCAGTTTGCGCGCTACCTCAGAAAAATGGGTGTAGGGCCGGAAGTTCGGGTCGGCATCTGCGCGAGTCGTTCCGTAGAGTTGATCATAGCGATTCTGGGCATCTGGAAGGCAGGTGGAGCCTACGTACCATTTGATGCTCGCGATCCCAAAGCCCGGCTGAGAACGCTGATGGAGCAATCATCAATTCGAGTGATCGTCACCGATGGAGGGCTCGTTGATAGGTTGCCGGATCAGTTGCCTCCCTCTGTCCTTCTTGATCTTGATCTGGACTTGATCTTGCAGGAGGACGATGAGAACCTCTGCTTCAGGATACCGACGGAGAGTCTCGCGTATGTAATCTATACATCTGGATCAACCGGCAATCCTAAAGGTGTGATGATAGAACACCGATCAGTTGCTAACCTTCTGTCGAGCTTGCAACATGCTATCTACGATAATTACGGTGTCAGGAGTCTGCGAGTTGGCCTGAACGCGCCCCTGGCATTCGATTCCTCGGTAAAGCAATTACTTACACTTACCATGGGTCATACACTTTTTTTAGTTCCGGAGGATGTTCGTCGTGATGGCCCAGCGTTACTTGATTTCATACATAAGTCAAACTTGGAAGTGCTGGATTGCACACCCTCACAGGCACAGTTGCTGATCGATGGGGGGCTGGGGAAAACACCCAATCCGGTCACGATTCTCCTCGGCGGAGAACCAGTCCCATGCGAGATGTGGCAGTTCCTGGCGACCACTGGATCGGTTCCTTCCTATAACGTGTACGGACCTACCGAATGTACGGTGGATGCTACTGTCTGCCGCGTCGATGCGGCGACTATGCCGTCGCTTGGCCGTCCATTGAGCGGTTCAAAAGTTTATCTGCTCGATGAATACCTGGAACCGATTCCGATCGGCGTATCTGGAGAAATCTGCATCGGCGGCCCTAGCGTTGGGAGGGGATACTTAGGACATCCCGACGCAACAGCGGCGAAATTTGTTCCTGATCCATTTAGCGCCATCGTCGGCTCACGGATGTACCGCACTGGTGATCGGGCCAGGCATTTGCCTGACGGAAATATCCAATTTATTGGCCGCATGGACCGGCAAATCAAAATTCGCGGTTTCCGTGTCGAGCTAGGTGAAGTTGAAGCAGCTCTGCGAGCACATCCATACGTTCAAGATGCGGCTGCGGTTTTCAGTTCCACCGTAAGCAATGGCAAGCAACTGCGGGCGTATGTGGTCTCAAGTAAGGATCTTTCATCTGGCGAATTCCGGCAATTTCTCATCGAGAGGGTCCCCGAGTATATGGTTCCGTCGATTGTGATATCGCTTCCTGCTATTCCGACAACTCCCAACGGGAAAAGGGACTATGCCGGCCTGCCTATTCCAGACTCGACAATTCTGATGCCGGCTGAGCACTATGTAGCGCCTCAGTCCGCATTGGAGGAGCAGTTGGCTGAATTATGGGCGAATGTCCTGCACACCAAGCAGATAGGAGTTCATGACGATTTCTTTGTACTTGGTGGCGATTCTCTATTGGCTACCCGATTGGTAATGCGCATCCAGGACTCTTTTTCAACCTCGGTGCGCCTGCTCCCAGTATTTTTTCAGAAGCCGACCATTGCAGCACTCGCGCAAGCAATCTCTGCGGAAAATCCAGACGCATCAGCCAAAAGAAGTCTACTCATGCCGCAGAGTCCATGAACGTTGGGCTCAGTGGTTAAAGGTTTGCGTTCCTGGTCCCTTAGCGATCTTAACGGCCTTGGCGGTGAAGTAGTTCTAGGTTGTTCAGCTAGGAGCTAGCAGCCAGTAGCTAGAAGCTTGAGTCACCGAATCCCTCGATTCTTGGCAAGCACTACCTGGTGGCGAGCAGCGAGTGGAGTCCGAGCGGGATAAAAACCGGTTTCCGACGGATCCAGCCACCGGATGTCTACGAATCCCGCTTGAGCTAAGGCGTTCGTTAACTCGTCCCGCAGCAAGGCACGGTAGGGTGCGGCATAGTGAAGGGTCTGCCAGCCGGTTTCGATCTGCCTGGTGATATAAAGGTGAAAAACGTAGTGACGATCATCCACCCAGTCCCACACTTGAAATACGATTCGCCGGCCTCCGTGATTCGAATGGCCCGCGTGATTGGAATAAAACGAAGGAGGTTGCACGACAGGCTTCTCAAGAACCAGGCGATCGTAGTCGCGGAGACTGGCCACAAACAATCCGCCATCACGCAGTTTGGATCGAATCTGTGTGGATGCTTGAACGAGTTGTTCGTTGCTCTCCAGGTGTGGAAGCGCATTATCTATGCAGATCACCGCGTCGAAGTTGGAGTCCGGAATTCGTTCCAGATCGAGCATATTTGCTACCGAGAGCTGGATATCGAGGCTCCTCTGGGAGGCCTCCATCTGCGCTCTCTCAATCGCGCCAGGGCTCACGTCGCAACCGCTCATCTGAAATCCCAGCTTGGCCAGGCCGAGTGCCTGTGTTCCGATGCCGCAAGCACAATCGAGGACGCGGACGTCGCTCGCTGGACCGCACTCGCGCTGGAGGACCACGCTAAGCGCCGCAGCCTGGCGGGTTATTGAGGCCTCCCAGTCTTCGAATATCAGGTGATAATGACTGGCAAGCTCGTCGTAACAGGTCTGTGTGTCCCCGGTCATACAAGCCCTCCTTCTCTATACTCCTGCCCAAAACTACTCAAATCCAAAATCTATTCTTCTTGCAGGGCTATCGTTGGGTTCACGTTCATGGCGCGGCGCGCCGGGATATAGCTGGCCGCCAGCGCGATAATTGTCAGTAACACGGGCACGACAGCGAAGATGACAGCATCGTTGGCCCTGACCCCAAATAGAAGATTCTGCATCACGCGACTCAAAATGAAGGCGCCGATAAGGCCCCCAATGATTCCTGCTACCGCCAACCCCAGGCTGTGTTGAATCACCAGGTTGAAGATATTTTGTCGGCGCGCTCCCAGCATAATGCGAATTCCAATATCACGTGTACCTTGCGACACAACATACGAGAGCACGCCATACACGCCTATACAGGCCAGGAGTAACGCAAAACAAGCGAAGCTGCCCATCAATATCATCGAGAATCGCTGGCGTGCAAGGGAATGGTAGAGCCGGCTTTGCATTGTACTAATGTCGTACACCGCAACATTCATATCGACATTGCGGACCTCCCGAACCATTGAGTTGCTCAGGCTGGATGAGGCCGCGGCGGAACGCGCCACCAGATACAGGCTGCCTCTGGTCGCTTGCTTGTATGGCAAATACAAAACCATTCGCTCCTCAGCCTCAAGGCCGTACTGCTTCACCGGGCCTACTACGCCTACTATGCTGGCCCAAGGGGTCTTGGGATCACCATTGGGCCGGACGTGCTTCCCGATAGGATTTTCATTTGGCCAGAAATGATCGGCCATCTTCTTATCGATCACGAGCACGTGCTGATTATCGATGGTATCGCTTTCGGAAAAGAACCGGCCTTGCAGCAGAGGGATCTCCATGACTCGAAAATAGTCATCTGTAATGACTCGAATATCCGCCTGAAGCTCCGGTTCGTTCGAGGGTGGAGTATAGCCTTCCACTGCAAATTCGCCCCAGCCAGAGCTGGTGAAAGGAGGTGACGAAGCCGCGCCTTGAAGAGCTACTCCCGGCAATCTCTTGATGCGCTCCCCCAGGTCTTCGTAGAACCGGATCTTTGCTTCTTGGTTCTGATATTTCGGGTCCGTCAGAGAAGTCCGCATGGAGATTACATTGTCAGGATTGAACCCTGGAGACACATTTTGCAGCCGTACAAAGCTCTGCACCAACAATCCCGCGCCGGTCAGGAGAATGAGCCCCAGCGCCAATTCGCTGATCACAAGAAAACTACGAAGTTTGTGGCGCCTTGCATCAAATCCTCCGCCTCCTTGGGCGCCTCGTCCGCCGGCCTTCAATATGGAATTCAAGTCGATTCTTAGTATCCGTACCATAGGCGCCAGACCAAAAAGTATTCCGGTGGAGATCGAAATCCCAAATGTAAAAGCCAGCACGCCGCCATCAATGCCGATTTCCGACATCCGCGGAATATTTCCTGGGTTGATGACGTGGAGTACACTCAGGCTCAATGTAGCCAGCAGAAGGCCCGCAGCTCCGCCTAACAGGCCAAGCACGATGCTCTCTGTGAGTAGCAGGCGCACCAGCCGCATGCGGCCGGAACCCAATGCGGTTCGAACGGCAATCTCTTTCTGTCGTCCGGTCGCTCGTGAGAGCAATAAATTTGCCACATTTGCGCTGGCAATCAAAAGAACGAGTGCTGCCGCACTAAAGAGGACTAACACCATTAAACGAACTTTACCGATGACTTGTTCGAGCAATGGAACAATACTGATAGTGAATGTCCCGTCACGGTGGTCCCGCTCGCGAATGTGAGTGGCGATAATATCAACATCGGTCTGCGCTTGGCGCAAGTTGATGCCAGGCTTAAGACGAGCCAGAATGTTGTAATCTTCGTGTCTGTAATCATTAAGGAGGCCGGCTGTCAGTGGCAAGGGCAGAAATATGTCAACTTGGTCCATGCCGGCAGCCGTCGGTATTACCTCATGATTCAGTATGAATTCGGGGCGCAACACTCCAACCACCGTGTATTGCACTCCATCCAATGTAAGGCTTCGGTCAATGATCCGGGGATCAGACCCGAATAGCCGTGTCCAAAGACTATGGCTGATTACGGCCGTGTTTGCTTTACCGGGGATATCTTCTTCGGGCAGAAAAGTGCGGCCGAGCATAGCCTTTGCGCCCAGCATGGTTAGTAAATTAGAGGTGGTCCGGACCTCCTGGACACGCTCCGGTTGCTTAAGGCCCGTTAGAGTGGCGCCTTGGCCAATGGCCAGAGCCAGTTCCTCGAACACATGATTCTGTGTTGTGACATCATTGTATTGCCCGGGCGAGGGCCAATCCTCTGAGATCCCAATGCCCGGAGAGCGCAGCCACAACAGGGCAAGTCGGTCTGAATTCGGGTACTGCAAGGGACGGAGAATAAGGCCATTCACGACGCTGAACATGGCTGTATTCGCTCCGATTCCAATGGCCAGCGAAAGAATAACGATAATGTATACGACTGGGCTCTTGCGCAGCAGGCGCAGTTGATAGCGGAGATCTTGAAACAAAGTATGCATCAGGCTCACGCAAGAATCCACTCAACAACTTGCCACTATGACGACTGAAAACTCCGTTCTGATTGACACCATTGACCTTACCGGTCCGGTCCTTTAGACGGACTTCCCGTACAGAGCACAACGGACACCTGATTGACGCTTCGGATTGTGGACACAGTAGTTCACAAGGTATTCTCATTAATCTCTCGAATACTGTGCAAGATTGAACACTTTTGCAGAAATTCTAACCAAACTATCCACATGAAAAGTCGGTGTTTGGTCCAGGCGAATTAGCGCCAGACGGAGTTATTGTTGAGGAGTCTCAGTCTGGTCCCATTGCCAGTTTGCGTATTGACTTCGCAATTCAGTCTTGAGAAGTTTGCCGGTGGAGGTGTGGGGCAGATCGCTGACGAAGATAACATCATCCGGCAATTGCCATTTCGCAAACTTGCTGCCCAGGAATGAGCATAGTTCTTCGGCGGTGGTCTGGGAGCCGTTTTTTAGAGCTACGATAGCCAGAGGCCTCTCCTGCCACTTGGCATGAGGAATGGCAATTACAGCCGCTTCGCGTATCGCCGGGTGGCTCATCAATGCATTTTCCAAATCCACTGAGCTGATCCACTCGCCGCCCGACTTAATCAGGTCTTTGCTGCGGTCAACAATTTTTACGCAGCCATCCTCTTGCATCGTGGCTACATCGCCAGTGCGGAACCAACCATCGGCAGACCAGCGGTCTTTGGTTTCAGGAGCGTTGTAGTAGCAACTGGCTACCCAGGGGCCGCGAACTTCAAGTTCTCCCATGGTCTGTCCATCTCGGCGTGCCTCGCCTGAAGGGGTCATCACGCGGGCTTCCACAAAGGGCATTGGCCAGCCTTGCTTCGCGCGGACAGCATACTGCTCGTCTGTGCCACTTAGCTTGGCCGCAGGCACTTGTGACATAGTGGCGGTAGGCGAGGTCTCCGTCATTCCCCAGGCCTGCAGGATGTGCAACCCGTAGGGGTCAAGTGCGCGGATCAGGGCCTCAGGAGGAGCAGTCCCGCCGCACAGGATCCTTACGTGCCCTGGAAGCTTCCATCGTCCTTTCTGTTTTTCCAGCTCTGCTAAAACGGACATCCAAATCGTGGGGACTCCGCAAGTTATCGTGACTCGCTCCTGTTCGATTAGATTCAAGACACTCTCCGGATCGAGATACTGTCCAGGGAAGACCATCTTGGCGCCCACCATTGCGGCCGTATAGGGCAATCCCCAGCCATTCACATGGAACATGGATGAAACCAGCAGGAGTACATCATGCCGGGAGAGGGCAGTGGTGTCCGCCATCGTTTCGGCAAAGCTGTGCAAAATCATGGAGCGATGCGAATACAGAACGCCCTTGGGATTACCGGTCGTGCCCGAGGTAAAGCACATGGAAGCGCCATCCTGTTCGCTGATTTTCGGATATTGAAAATCTCCCTTGGCTTGGCCCAGCCAGTCTTCATAATCCTCGTATTCACGGGATGCCGAGTTGGGACATTGTCGGACAACAAAGATGCGTTCGAAACTAGTTTGCGGCCTGAATTTTTCAAACGTCGGCAACAGAACTTCATCGACAATTAAGAAACGGTCCTGAGCGTGGTTAGCGATATAAGCGATCTCGTTCGGGTGTAGCCGCAAGTTGAGCGGATGCATCACACCGCCCGCGGCGGGAACCCCAAAATAAGTTTCCAGATGAGTCGAATGGTTCCACATCAGGGTTGCGATGCGGTCCCCCCGCCTGAGTCCCGCGGAGGTGAGGCACTCGGCCAGTCGCAAGGCACGATGATAAAAATCCAGATATGTATAACGATGGATGGAACGATCAGGCCGGCGTGAAATAATTTCCACATTGCTGAAATATTTTCCCGCTCGCTCCAGAACAGGAACCAGAGTCAGCGGGTAATCCATCATGGTGTGCATTCGACGGGCTCCAAAGACAGATGGGATTTTATACCGGGAACCGGAATTTCAAAAACTTGTATAGGAAACAATGACTTTCCATACTCAGCACGTTTCCTAAGACACTCTGTTAACGTCCCTTCATAAATTGCCCACGGAATGATGACGTGTGAGGGGAAACCGAGACAAATATTTATTTGTGTACCTCGTTAGCATTTCTGCAAGCTTTCATGGTCATAAATTTATAAACTATTTTAATGTTAAATTAATACGCAAGACTGAATGATATGCGCTTGCTTTCATATCCAGCAGCTACTCAGTGTGTATTTGCGGAAACCCGCCAGATCTTTTCTACAGATTTTGAGATAGTTAGCCGACCAGCCAGATTCAAACGCCATCTCAAGCCAGTTATTTTCAAGCGCGCGCCGATTGAAGAAACTATGAAACGACTTGGAAGTTCGGTTGCAAGGTAGGCTGCTGTTGTTGCCCTGGAACGTTCGCAGTTGTTCCCATCAGAACGTTCGTCTGAATCGCAAAATGTAAAGAAAAGTCAAGGAGGTTAAGAAGTAATGCGTAACTCACCCGTACTATCTTTGAAGTCATTCATTGGCTTCACTGTCTTACTGTTTTCCAGCCTTGTATTTGCTCAACATTACACAACGACGAATCTGGTTTCCAATATTCCGGGCCGCGCAGCCGTAACCGACCCTAACCTTCAGAATGCCTGGGGATTGGTTTCCAGCCCCGGCAGTCCATGGTGGATTTCAAATAACGCGGGTGGCACATCAACTCTGTACAACGGCGCCGGGGCGATTGTCCCGTTAGTTGTCACTGTGCCCAATGCTCCGAGCCAACCTGCTCCTGGTTCGCCTACGGGAGTGATGTTTAATGGCAGCGCCACGGATTTTCTCCTCGCTCCTGGTAAGCGCGGCATCTTCATCTTTGTAACAGAAGATGGCACGGTTTCCGCTTGGAATCCCGGTGTTCAGCCAACTGCTGCAGTCATCGTGGTCGACAATTCCCAAGTGCCCAATGCGAAGAACGGGGCAGTTTACAAAGGCGCGACCATCGCTGAAATTGATGGCAAAAGATTCATCCTGGCAGCCAATTTCCGGAGCGGCCGAGTCGATGCGTTTGATACTAATTTCAAACAAGTGCGCCTGGATGGCGATGCTTTTGACGATGACCGGGTTCGCGAGGGCTTTGCTCCTTTCAACGTACAAGCGATCGGACCCAACATCTACGTAACCTATGCCAAACAGGATGCAGCCCGGCATGATCCTGTAGGCGGCGCCGGCCTGGGTTTTGTAGACGTATTCAACGTCCACGGACGGCTCCTGCAACGCCTGGAGCATGGCCCGTGGTTGAACGCTCCCTGGGGCGTCGTGCTGACACCTGGAAATTTCGGCGAGTTCAGCCACACAATTCTGGTTGGACAGTTCCGCGGCGGCACAATTGCCGCGTATAACCCGGTCACCGGACGGTTTATGGGCAACGTGCTGAATCCTGATGGCTCAACCTTTACGAGTAGCGGTCTTTGGGCACTTCAGTTTGGCGCCGGCAATGCTAATTCCGGTCCGGCTACAACCCTATTCTTCACAGCAGGTCCGGACGGCGAGGTGAATGGCCTTTTCGGCACACTAACGCCTGTTGCTGCTGAGTTAGGAGAGGCCGACGAGCTGTAACACAGCAGCCGAGCCGTCACCAAACCCCAGACTTCCGGAGCGGACCAGAGGAAAAATCTTGAGCCGCGAATTAATACGAATGAGCACAATTAAGAACGGCAGGGTTATATCCTGCCGTTTTTTTTTGCACAAAAGGAAACCAAGGCGAACCACAGCTAGCCTCAATACTGTTCACTTAACGAAGTTAGCGAGAAAAACGTTCGTCATCTCGAGGGTTTACGCACGCGCCAGCGGGCGCAAATCGGAGGGACCTTGTGTTTAACCATTAACCAAATTGGTTCTGAAACGCCTTAAGTGAACTGTATTGTAGCGAGCCTAAGCCGCAACAAAACTAAAACCTTTACCGCTGATTTGGCACATGCACGGCCGCCTAACGGATTTCCAGCGTCGAGAAACGCTTCACGCCCTTTGGGTGTAACCAGGTAAGTAAGTAACTCTGGTAACCAAGCAAGAATGTAGGCAGCCCGAAGCATTTCAGCAGCCGTCCTCAATTATTAAAAACTATTAATAGTCGCAAAGTTCGTAGGAAATCAGGCAGCCCTTTCTTTACAGCCCAAGAACCACTCGGTTTCTCACAAAAAACGCCCGAATCCAGGCTCAGTAAAGCTGTGTGGCTCAGCAGAAAATTAAAAGATGATGGCCCTTAGTAACATGAAAGGTAAACTTTCGGTCTATATTCTCTTTTAGCCTCTGCCAAGCAGAGGCACCCCCGCAAAGAACTTAAGAAATTCTTTTCATTTGTCGATAATATATGTTTACCCTGCCCCCAGGTTTGAACAAGTCAAGAAAGAAAACAAAAAATAGATGATTTCTGATCGCATTGGCCGGCGCATCGCCGTTTGGAAGCTAGTCTGCTTCTCTCTGTTGCTGAGCAGCCACGGGTTCTCTGTCGACCCTTCCAAGCCAGTAGGACAATATGTTCGCAACTCATGGAGCACGGCGGAGAACCTGCCGACCGGATGGGTCACTGCCATCCTGCAAACTGAGGACGGTTTTATATGGATCGGTACCCAGGAAGGACTGGCGCGCTTTGACGGCACACTGTTCAAAACGTTCGACAAGAACAGCACCAGGGAAAACATCAAACACAATTACATTCGCTCCCTGGTGGAAGATGAAGGCGGACGAACTTTATGGATCGGAACTTTCGGCGGAGGGCTGACCCGCTATTCCAATGGCGCGTTCCAGTCCTATACCGACAAAGACGGGCTACCGGGCAATTTCATCCTGGCCCTTGCGCCGGACCATCAAGGCAACTTGTGGATAGGAACTGATAAGGGCCTGGCGCAGCTTAAGGCAGGCAAATTCGTCTCCCGTCCGGAAGTCTCGGAGGAGATTACCTCTCTTGCCGTTGCGCCGGATGGCGCGATCTGGGCAGCTACAGCCCATTCCGTATATCGAGTCGGCAAGAATTTTGAAAAACTTGAGCTTCCATTGAACGATCCAAAATCCTTGTATCTCGATCATCAAGGCAATGCCTGGATTGGAACGGCCACCCATGGCTTATATATGTTCGCGAAAGGCAAGATCAATCACTATGATCCCGGCCCCCATTTTCACCCGGCAGCCATCACTGCCCTGTATCAAGACCGCTCCGAGAGTCTCTGGATCGGTAATTCTGCGGGAGATGTGTGCCGGATGCAATCGCAGGAATTCGATTGTCTTTCGTTGAGCAGCAGCAATGCCATAGAAGCCCTCTACGAGGACCGGGAAGGGAATCTTTGGGTTGGGACCCAGACTGGCGGGGTTGTCCGGTTAAGAGACGTGAAGTTTACTACTTACGACAGCAAGATGGGAGTGGCTGACGACTTGGTTTGGAGCGTTTACCAGAGCCGGGACAACAGTATATGGATGGGAACTACCAAAGGGCTGAGCATATTAAGAGACGGAAAAATCCAATCTGTCCGGCTCGGTCCCAACCAATCGGACAATACGGTCTGGGTCACCTCCGAGGACATCGATGGAACGTTGTGGATTGGCACAGAAAATGGACTGAAACTGTTTCGCGATGGAAAAGTCATCAAGACCTATACCGTCAAAGATGGTCTTGCCAGCAACACAATTCATGCGCTTTATCGGGACCGGGAAGGTAACTGGTGGATCGGCAACCGCGATGGAGGGCTGACGCGCTACAAAGACGGGAAGTTTACAGTCTTCAAACAAAAAAATGGAAGCGCGTACCGTGTCCGCGTGGTCCTAGAAGATCATGAGGGTGGCATCTGGTTTGGCACAGAAGAGGGTCTGGCGCAACTCAAGAATGGCGAGTTTAAAAATTACGACAATCCCAGCCTTCTGACTGGCGGGGCTGTTTGCCTCTACGAAGACGCGGACCATGCAATCTGGATCGGGACTTTTGGATCAGGGTTGTTGCGATATCAAAATGATCAATTTACAACTTATAGGGTCAAAGACGGCCTGTTTGACGATACGATATGGAGCATCCTGGAAGACCGGCGCGGCAACTTCTGGATGAGCTCCGATCGCGGTCTCTCCCGCATATCCAAAGCTGATCTCAACGATTTTGCCGCACACAAGGTCCCGAATCTCAAACCCACAGCCTTCGGCGTCGCGGATGACCTGCCTACCACCGACTTTAACGGCGGTGCTCAAGCAACCGGCTGGAAAACCTCAGACGGCAAATTAGTCTTTGCTACCAGTAAGGGCATGGTCGAGGTGGATCCGGAAAAGCTCATCCCCAATCCTGTACCTCCGCCGGTGGTAATTGAAGTGATGCAGGTGAACGGCACTCCCCTGGAAAGCGCTGTGGCCCCCGTAGGAGTTGGTGAATTGGATTTCCATTTTGCCGCCCTCAGCTTTGTGGCGCCGGAAATGGTGGACTTCAAATACAAACTGGAGCCCTTTGACCAGGAGTGGAAAGAGGTCAAGGGCAAACGCGATGCACATTACACCAACATGGCGCCGGGTCAATATAGTTTCCACGTGATTGCCGCCAACAATGACGGCGTTTGGAACCTTACCGGAGCAACATTTGATTTCTATTTGAAGCCGCGTTTTTACCAGACGGTGTGGTTTTATACGCTTTGCGGAATGGTAGTCGCATTTACCGCGTTTGGAATTTACCGGTTGCGCGTGCGCCGCATTCGAAAACGGGAAGAGGAACTGGTCCTATTGGTCAATGAGCGCACCAAAGAACTCCAGCAGGAGATTCTGGAGCACGAGAAGACCGAACAGGCATTGCATTACGCAAAGGAAGCGGCGGAGGCAGCCACGAGGGCCAAGAGCGAGTTTTTGGCCAACATGAGTCACGAGATTCGCACCCCTTTGAATGGAGTGATGGGAATGCTTGACTTGATGAAACAGATGCAGTCTCCGCCCGAACAGAAGGAATTATTGGGAATGGCCCATGATTCGGCTAACACCCTGCTTGTGGTCATTAACGACATTCTGGATTTCTCCAAGATCGAAGCCGGCAAGCTGGAGTTCGAAAACCACGAATTCGATCTGGCCGAGACCATTGCTGAGGCCTCCCGTACGATGGCTCTGCGTGCCCATCAGAAGAAGCTCGAACTGGCTTACCACATCAGCGCGGAGACGCCTCGCAACTTGGTGGGAGACGCGGCGCGGCTGAAGCAGGTATTGATCAATCTGATCGGCAATGCCATCAAGTTTACGCATCTGGGTGAGGTCATCCTGCGCGTGGAAGTCGTGCGGCAGAACGGACTGGAAGTCGAGCTGAAATTCGCAATTTCCGATACTGGGATCGGCATTCCTGAAGTAAAAAGACGCATGATCTTTGAAGCGTTCGAACAGGCGGACGCCTCCATTACCAGAAAGTTCGGGGGAACTGGACTGGGGCTGGCCATTTGTTCACGAATTGTTCACTGTTTAGGTGGTGATCTGTGGGTGGAAAGCGAGATGGGAAAAGGCTCTACATTTCATTTCACGGCCAAGCTCATGATTGGCTCCGACGCAGCTCCACCGGACGAATATCAGGGTGATGAACTGCACGGCGCGAAAGTGCTGGTTGTGGACGACAATCACACCAACCGTGAGATTTTGCGGCAGATGGCGGCCGCGTGGGGAATGGTTCCGGTCGTAACAGAATCCGGCAGTGAGGCCCTGGAACTCCTGGAGCAGGCGGCTGCCGGCAGGGAGCCGTTTTCACTGTTGCTGGCGGATTATCGCATGCCGGGCATGAACGGCCTGGAGTTGATCCAAAAGATCAAAGCGCAATCGGAGCTATCAACCACGGCCATCATGATGCTTACCTCCGACGATTATCACGGCACCGCGCTTCGCTGCGCAGAACTGGGGGTCGGAGCATACCTGATCAAACCCATCAAGCAGTCCGAGTTGCTGGCTGCTATGCGGAAACTGCTCACCCAGGCACAAAAAACCGATGTGGCAGCCGCAGTATCTTCCAAGACTCATGGATCCCAGATCGCGGATGGACTCCGTGTACTGGTCGCAGAAGATAACTTGGTCAATCAGAAGCTCGCAAAGCGGCTGCTGGAAAAGATGGGGCATCAGGTGGTTGTGGCCCAATCCGGGCTCGATGCCCTGGAGCAAGTGCAGCGACAAGTGTTCGACCTGATCTTGATGGATGTCCAGATGCCTGAAATGGACGGCTTTGCAGCCACCCAGGCCATACGAGAGTGGGAGAAAAACCTGGGCTCGCATATTCCGATTATTGCTATGACCGCTCATGCCATGAAAGGAGATCAGGAGATGTGCCTGAACTCCGGGATGGACGGCTATATCACCAAGCCAATCAGCAGCAAAGGACTGGAAAACACTATCTATCAAGTCCTGCGGGAAATCGAAAAGGACAAGGCCAGCGCGATATAGAGTCGCACAAAGCTGGGGGGCGCCTGCGCCCCATTTGCTCAGAAGATGGTTTGCGTCAAAGAAAGAATACGGGTGCGTAGATCTTCTCGGTTGAAGGGTTTAATAATGTAATCATTGGCTCCGGCGGCGTAACCCGCCTGAATATGCTCTGTTTCTTTTCGCCCGGTAAGCAATATGACATGGGGCTCCGGAGTGAGATGAGCACCGCGAATCCATCGGCATAATTCAATGCCGCTTACCTTCGGCATCTCCCAGTCAAGAATGCAAATATGAATGCCTCCGGCCTGCAGCAGGTTCAGGGCCTGCTCGCCATCGTCCGCCACCACAGCCTCGTGGCCCCAATTTGTGAGCGAAGCCTCCATCAGATAACGAGATACGGTCTCATCTTCAGCTATAAGTATTTTGAATCTTTGCATAAGAACCCTATAGCGTGTTTCAAAAATGAGTTGGGTCAACCCATTGGTGGAAGCCCCGGACTTTTAGTCCGGGGAGCGGGTTTCTTTAGAGCCCGCGAAAACAGCGCCTTCCACCAGCTCGGGCTTTTAGAGCGTGTGTGAGAACCGGGAGCTTAGAGAATTTTTTAAATTTGCCTGAAAGCATTGCGTTCCATCTTCTATCCCGCTGCGATCGTTTTGTAATGCTTTAAGACCTGCGAGTCCCCGGCCTCTCAA
>Ga0210408_10000949_pt1 | contig 32063 bp, 27 predicted proteins | sample IncBWH4MmetaG_FD_155471 | JGI IMG/M metagenome (GOLD analysis project Ga0210408, IMG submission 155471) | Forest soil microbial communities from Barre Woods Harvard Forest LTER site, Petersham, Massachusetts, United States - Inc-BW-H-4-M | ecosystem: Environmental > Terrestrial > Soil >... | reverse complement strand
GCAGCTGACGAATTGATTCGCGATATTTCGCTGCCGCGCCGATTTTCCGGATATCTCTCGCACGCGCGGAAAGCCGGAGCGCGAAACGCGCAAGCTATTTCCAAGGTTTGCCTCGCCGCGCTGGGCCGGATGGCCAACGGCGCGATTCGCGATGTGCGTCTCGCCCTGGGAAGCGTTGCGCCTGTTCCGTTGCGCTTGCCGGAAACGGAGCGCTTGCTTGCTGGAAAGCACATCGAGCCATCGTTGATCGGAACGGTAAAAAAGAGCGTGCCGCGGGAAATTAGCCCCATCGACGATATTCGCTCCTCCGCTCGATACCGGGCAGCCGTCGCCGGCAATCTTGTCGCCGAGTTTATTGAGATGCTCGCCTCTGAAAGGACAAACGCGTGAGCGAGATTCTCGCTCGCTGGAATGAAATGCCGCACGAGGAAGCTGCTCGCGAAATTCTTCCCTGCTGCGGTTCGACAACTTGGGCCGCGAGCATGGCTTCGAAAAGGCCGCTGGGCGAGGAAGCAGCGGTGCTCGCGGCTTCGGATGAAATTTGGCGCGGACTCGGCGAAGCGGATTGGCTGGAGGCGTTTCAAAGTCATCCGCGAATCGGCGAATCGAACGCCGAAAAGACTGTCGCGGCACAATCTTCGGCGTGGTCCGCGCAAGAACAGCAGAAAGCTGCAACGGCCGATGAAGCCCTAAAGATGGCGCTGAAGTGGGGCAATCGCGAGTACGAGCATAAGTTCGGGCGAATCTTCATTGTGTGCGCGACGGGAAAATCCGCCGGCGAAATTCTGGAGATTCTGCGGCGGCGGTTGCACAATGATGAAGCCACGGAACTACAGCAGGCAGCCGGGGAGCAGCGCCAAATCACGCGCCTTCGCCTGAAAAAATGGATCGCCGGATGAGCCGAATTGCCACGCACGTTCTCGATACCGCCAAGGGCAGCCCCGCGGCGGGCGTGCCGGTGCGGCTGGACCGCCAGGACATTTCCGGCAAATGGATATCGCTTGGTTCCGCACAAACGGATCACGATGGAAGATGCGCGGAGTTATTGCCGGCCGGCGCAATGCTCAACGAGGGCGTGTATCGGTTGACCTTTGACACGGCAACTTATTTCGCGGCTTGCGGGGTGGAAGGATTGTATCCGGTCGTTGAGATTCTGTTTCGAATCAAAAGCGGTGAATCGCATTTTCATATTCCGTTGCTGCTGAGCCCAAACGGTTACACGACGTACCGGGGAAGCTGAGATGAGTTCTGCAATTCGCGAATGGCTGAATCTCAGCGTCCGCTGGTTTCACGTATTCGCAGGCATCATGTGGGTCGGGCAAACCTATTATTTCACCTGGCTCGACGGCCAATTCACAAAACTCGAAAAAAGAGCCGATTCGCACGCAACCGCTTCCAAAGTTTGGATGGTTCACAGCGGAGGTTTTTACACCGTCGAGAAACAAAAATCGCTGGGCGTCGCGCCGGAACAGGTTCGCTGGTTTCGGTGGGAAGCATTGATGACCTGGCTCGCCGGCGTAATTCTTCTAGTCCTCGTGTATTACCTGGGAGATGGGCTCATCGACCCAGACGTCGCGGACATTTCGAAACAAGCGGGCATCGCAATCGGTGTTGCTGCCATGTTTGCCGGATGGATTATCTACGACCTCGTCGCGCGGTCATCGCTCGGAAAATCCGAAGCCGCATTCGCTGCATTTGGTTTAGTGATGACTGCGGTCGCGGCTTGGGGATTGACGCACATTTTCAGCGGCCGCGCTGCCTACATCCACGTGGGAGCGATCTTCGGCACCATCATGACGCTGAACGTTTGGATGCGCATTCTTCCCGCGCAACGCAAGATGATCGCCGCCGCGGCAGCGGGAGAAACCTTCGATGCATCACTCGGTGCGCAAGCGAAGCTGCGTTCGAAACACAATACGTTCCTCGCCGTGCCGGTGGTCTTTCTGATGCTCAGCAGTCATTTCCCTGTCGCGACTTACGGGAACCATTACGGCTGGGAGATTATGGTGGCGCTTGTTGTCGCGGGATGGTTTGCAGCGAAGCTGATTCGCGAATTCTGAGTCTAGCCACATTCTACGCATTTTGCGAAAGTGGATTTGAGTGCTGACAGAAAACAATTTTGAAAAACTTGCGGAAGACGCGATCGCGCGGTGCCGCAAGCTGGCGACGTTCTCTGAGGACTCAGGCGGCACGCGGCGCACTTTTCTTTCGCCGCCGATGCGCGATTGCCACCGCGAACTTTCTTCGTGGATGAAATCTCTCGGCATGAATGTTTCTGTTGATGCCGCCGGGAATTTGCGTGGATTTTATCCCGCAACTTCTTTCGGAGCGCCGCGGATTTTGATTGGATCACATTTGGACACGGTACCGAATGCCGGTGCATTCGACGGGATATTGGGAGTCGTGTTCGCGGTAGCGCTGGTGGAATCTTTGCGGGGACAGAAGCTGCCGTTTGGAATCGAGGCCGTCGGTTTTTCGGAAGAAGAGGGCGTGCGATTTGGAGTCCCGTTCATCGGGAGCAGAGCGCTGGTCGGACGAGTGGATGAGGAATTACTCGGGTGCAAGGATGCGAATGGAATTTCTGTTCGCCGGGCGATTCAGGATTTTGGGTTGAACCCAAGTGACATTTCGAGAGCGGCGCTGGGCGACGACGTTTTGGGATACATCGAATTTCACATTGAGCAGGGGCCGGTGCTGGAAAGTTTGGGGCGGCCACTTGGAGTTATGCAAGCGATTGTGGGACAGAACCGGTTGGAATTTACTTTTTCAGGGCAGGCGAATCACGCGGGCACGACGCCGATGAATTTGCGGCGCGATGCTCTGGCCGCGGCTGCGGAGTGGATTGTGGCGGTCGAAAATCTGGCAAAGCAAACGCCGGGAATCGTGGCGACGGTCGGATTTGTGGAAGCCAAGCCTGGCGCGACGAATGTGATTGCGGGAGAAGCGCGCGCGACGCTGGACATTCGTCATGCGTTAGATCGTGCGCGGACCGGGGCGTTGGATGAATTGATTCGGCAAGCGGAGTCGATCGCGGCGCGGCGCGGCGTGACCGTGAAGTGGCGGACGCTGCTTTCGCAAAATGCCGTGGCGATGGATCCATTTTTGACAGAGCAGATCGCGTACGCCATTCAAAAGGCCGGTTGCGAACCTCATCGCATGGCCAGCGGTGCCGGGCATGATGCTATGATCCTGGCGGAAAAAGTCCCGGCGGCGATGATTTTTTTGCGGACGCCGGGGGGCCTCAGCCACGATCCGGCGGAATCGGTGCATCTGGACGACGTGGCGAAGGCACTCGAGTGCGGGCATCATTTGCTGGCGCACTTGGCGGCTTCGCAGGAATTTCTGGGAAGGACGTGCCGTGCATAATCTTGGACAAACGCGCAGCTCGCATCAGCGAAATCACTTGCTCCTCACGCCGGATACGTTCGTGCGCACGGCTTTGCCTGGGATGAAGAATGCGTCGGCGATCGTTCACATTGGCCCGGCGCTCGGCGCGGCGTTCACCGAATACACTGTGGAGTTTGAGCCGAAAGGCGAGTTGGGAAATACTCCGGCGCAGCGATTTCTCTATGTGATGGAAGGAACGCTGACGCTGGAAGCCGAGGGCAAACGACAGGAGCTTGGCGCGCGTGGCTATGCCTATTTGCCGGAAGGCTTTTCCCACAAAATTGTCGCGAAAGAAAAGAGCCGAGTCGCCATCGTTGAAAAGTTCTACGAACAAATCGAGAAAGCGGAGCGGCCGCGCTTGATCGTTTCGAGCGAAGATTCAATTTCCCCGCATGCGCTCGATGGCGATTCCGATTTGCAGGTCAAATGCCTGTTGCCGGATGAGCCACAATTTGATTTTGCAGTGAATACGATGGTGTACCAGCCGGGCGCGTCGCTCAGCATGGTGGAAATGCACGTGATGGAGCACGGGCTGATTATGCTCGAAGGCGGCGGCATCTACCGGCTGGGCGATGCGTGGTATCCGGTGACGGCGGGCGATTTCATCTGGATGGGGCCGTGGTGCCCGCAATGGTTTGGGGCGATTGGAAAAGTGCCCGCCAAATATCTCATTTACAAGAACTGGAACCGGCATCCGCTCGGCGAAAAGTGAAGAAAGCCGGCCCGCCACGGGGGGCCTGCGCTACAACGGACCTCTGAAAAAATGAAATTGGAAATTGATCAGCAGCGGCTGAGCGCGGAAATTGAAGCGCTGGCTGCGATTTCAGACGCGGAGCCTCCGGCGGTCACGCGAATTGTTTTCACGCCTGCGGATCTGAAGGCACGCGCGTGGATGATTTCGCGCTGCGCAGAAGCCGGGTTTGCGGTGCGGCAAGATGCCATCGGAAATATTTTCGCGCGATGGACCGGCACTGATCCCGCGGCTCCTGTCGTTGGAACCGGGTCGCACATTGATGCGATTCCGAATGCCGGGAAGTATGACGGCGTCGTTGGAGTGCTTGGCGGACTCGAAGCGATTCGCGCGCTGCAGCGGAGCGGCTTCCAGCCGAAGAATTCGATTGAACTTCTTGTGTTTGCGACGGAAGAGCCGACGCGCTTCGGAATTGGCTGCCTGGGGAGCCGGTTGCTTTCGGGAACGCTTTCCGCGGAGGACGCCGCGAAATTGAAGGACCGCGACGGTGAATCGGTGGAAGAGGTTCGCCGGAAAGCGGGATTCGGCGGAAATCTTCAAGATGTGAAACTCCCCAACGGTTATTACAAAGCGTTCGTTGAATTGCACATCGAGCAAGGACCGCTGCTGGAACGCGCGCAAATTTCGCTGGGAATCGTAAAGAGCATCGCGGCGCCGGCGAGCCTTCGGATTTCGATCGAAGGAGCTGGTGGGCACGCGGGCGGAGTGCTGATGCCAGATCGCAAAGATGCGCTTTGCGCGGCCGCGGAGTTGATTCTGGAAGTCGAAAGTGCAGCGCGCTCGAGTGGCGCCGTTGATACCGTCGCGACGGTCGGCGTGTGCGATGTTTTTCCCGGTGCGGTGAACAGTATCCCGAGCCGCATTGGAATTACACTCGACATCCGCGATACGGATCTCGCGCGGCGCGATGGCGTTATGCAAACGATTGAGCGTGCATCGCAAAATATTTCCGCGAAGCGCCAAGTCTCGATTCAGTCTGAGTTGCTGAATGCGGATGCGCCGGCGGAGTGCGCTGCCGAGGTGCGGGCGGCGTTGGCCGAATCTTGCCATCAGCATGGATTCCCGTTCCTCGAAATGGTCAGCCGTGCGTATCACGATTCCCTTTTTGTTTCACGGATCGCTCCGACGGGGATGCTCTTCATTCCCTGCCGGAATGGCTACAGTCATCGGCCGGATGAGTACGCCGCGCCGGAAGACATTGCGCGCGGAGCCTTGGTGCTGGCGGAAGCGCTGGCGAAGCTGTCGGCTTGATGCGTTGTGGATGAAAGAAAAGCGGCGGCCCTTCGAGGCTCAGGGCAAACAAGCCGCCGCACTCCCAAATGGGAGGGATCCTTCGTCGTGCGCTCCGGCGGACTCCTCAGGACAGGAATCCTTTGTCGGATCCTGGTTAACCATAACCACCCCCCACCCCCTATGTTTTTGTAAGTGTTGCATCTAAAAGATTTAGCGGTGGCGTAAGTGGTTTAGAATCAACACTTACGGGATGGCGTGTAAGTGTTGATTCTAAAGGAGATGGCTGTCGGGCGGACCGGAGGTGCGGCCCCAGTCTAGCCATGGGGCTTCCCTGTTTGGGGCAGTGGATGGGTGCGTCGTCGAGGGATTGTCCCTTCGACCTTGCTCAGGGCAAGCAGGCTGAGAGACTGGCGCAACCGACTGAGGGGATGGGGTTGCGGGAATGGGTTGGGTCTTGGCGGAAGTTGGAGCGTCTGGATCAGGGGACGGTCGTTCGTTGTGAACTGGAGGAGGGGAGGGATTGGCGAGCGGCTCTGGGCTGGGGCGTTTGGCCGGGGCGGGTCCCGACAAGGTCGGGATCTCCGATTGTTGAGGCTGGCTTCCACCGGTCTGAACGCGAGCCAGTATTTGGTCAACGAATTCGGCGCCCGTGGCAGGCAGCGGAGTGTGCGGCGATGGAGCGGGTCCCGACAAGGTCGCGATCTCCAATTGTGAGGTTTGGGGAAGTGGCGAGTTGTGAGTGGCGAGTGACGAGTTTGAAGAAGAAGCAGATTCCTCAGGCCTGAAGGCCTGAGCTACGGCGCTCGAATGACAGTTCACGGGCGTTTCGACGGGTTGAGGCTGGGGCGATGCGGGTTGTGGAACCTGATCCGCACCGGTCTGAAGACCGGCCACTACAGGGGAAGCCTGATCTGGCTGCTCGTCGGGCCCCTCGGCTTCGCTCGGGGTAAACGGGAAGCGGTGGTTGTAGTTCTCGTTGACGGAGTTGCTTATGGATCGGCGCCAGGTGTCGGTGCCGAAGGCGTTGATGTACTCGTGCTTGGAGAGGTGGATGGCCTGTATGAGAGTTTGAGACAAGTAGGCGACGGTGTGAGCGGTCCTGGGTTTTACGTCGCCGCGGACGACGGCGGGGATGAGACATCCCAGGGCGGTGCCGAGATCGCAGGCGGAGAGGTAGTTGCCGGAGAAGAAGTAGTCGAGGTCTTTACCGAGTGTATCGGCGGCGCGGGCTCGAGCTTCTTTTTGGGCGTGGTAGAAGCAGAAATGGCGATTCCTGGCGGCGCGCGGAGAGCGGCGCTGGCGGCCATCGGCAAAGGCGAAAGCGCACAAACGGGAACGGTCCTTCTTAGGTGTGGCCGCAGAACGGACAACCTTAGGTGTGGTCGCGACCAAGTCGGGGCCAACAGAGTTGCTAGTGGACATGGAAGTCTCCAGAAAAGTTAGATTTGAGTTGTAAGCGGAGTCTCGCGGAAGGCGAGGCGCACTTCTTTACGGGGATAATGTACCAGAGTAGTGACCGGGTTTTCAATGAGAAACTGCGAAGAAAAATCCCCACCCTCAAAAACCGAGGGCGGGGCACACGCAGGGGCCTCGGGCTCTTGAAGGCCGAGAGAGACGCTGCAGGCTGGGAGGGGTTGCAAATTGGGGTAGGGGGAGTATAGTCGATTATCGATATAACGAAATTCGGGGGAACATGCCCAAACGAAAACTCGACCCTTTGCCTTCGACGGCTTTCCAAATCCTGCTGGCACTGGCTGGTGAAGACATGCATGGCTACGGCATCATGCGGCAAGTCGCGGAGCAGACGGGCGGCCGCATGCGATTGGGTCCGGGGACGCTCTACAGTTCGATCCAGACGCTGCTCGAGGGGAAATTTATTGAAGAGGTGGACTCGCGCGAGGATGCAAAACTCGGCCAGGAAAGGCGCCGCTACTACCGATTGAGTTCGGCGGGACACAAACTGGCGCGCTCGGAGGCCGAGAGACTTGCGGACTTGCTGCGCCCCGCGCGGACCAAGAAGATTCTGAGGGGGGAATATGTCTGAGAAGGTCTATGCCTGGCTGTTGCGGCTGTATCCTTCTCGATTTCGCGAAGCCTACGGGGAAGAAGCGCTTCAATTGCTTCGCGACCGTCTGCGCGATGAAAAGGGATTCTTCCCGAGGCTGCGGCTGTGGCTGGATTTGCTAGGCGATTTGGCGATCTCCATGCCACACCAATACTTGCATCTCGAACCCACGCTTGCCGGCACTTCGGCACAACCACATTTGAATGACACGCCTTCGTTCTTCGTTCTGGGAGATGAATCACCTCGTCCAGAGGCTCTACTTCTGGGAGGCGTGCTCACGTTAGCGGCTCTCAGCACATTTTCCATTTTGCTTGGACGCGGCGGAACTCAAGCACGAATGGGGGTAATTGTGTCCGGCCACTTAGATGGCTACGCCAAGCCCTCTCATCAGCCGGTTCCGCAAGCGAAGCCACAGGAAACTGCCAACGCGATGAACCGTCCGGACGCGGCCTTCAAGTTGGATGCAGAAGAGCGGCAGCGCGTAGTGGATGCGTCGGCCGCAATTCTGAAGAAAAATTATATCGACCGGGACAAGGCGCAAAAGATGGCGGACGCCTTGCTGGCGCACGAAAAGAACGGCGATGACGATGCAGCAACGGACGGTGCGGACTTTGCCGCGCTGCTGACCAGGCAGATGAGGGCGGTGAGTCCCGACCGGCACTTAACGCTGGTGTTCAGCCAGGATCCACTGCCGCGGAACCCTATGGGACAAACGGCTGAGGAACTCATTCGTTATCGGGAAATCATGAAGCAGCAAAATTGTACCTTCGAGAAGGTGGAAGTCCTATCGCACAACATCGGCTATCTAAAGCTGAATTCCTTTCCGGATGTGTCCGTGTGCCAGCAAACGGCGGAGACAGCGATGGCTTCTTTGAACGACGCGGACGGAATTATCTATGATTTGCGGGATAACCGCGGGGGTGAGCCGGCGATGGTCGCGCTGATGGCCGCCTACCTCTTCGACCATCCAGAGTATTGGTACAACCCTAGAGAAAATACGACGGGGCGGTCGTGGACGCATTCGCCTGTTCCCGGAAACAAGCTAGCGGACAAGCCGGTCTATCTGCTGACATCAGGCAGGACTTTTTCTGGCGCAGAGCAGTTCTGTTACGACCTGAAAATGCTGAGGCGCGCGACGCTGGTAGGCGAGACGACAGGCGGCGGCGCACATTCGGGGGTTTGGCATCGCATTGATGATCACTTCGGAATGGGCGTCCCTGAGACGAGAGCGATCAATCCTTTTGCAGAGGCCGATTGGGCCGAGACGGGCGTGGAGCCAGATGTAAAGGTGAAGGCTGCCGACGCGCTCGCGGAAGCCAAGAAGCTGGCAGCGAGCAAATCACAGAAGAAATGAAAGTTTAGAAGGTTCACGAGTAAAGCGGCATATCTGACGAGCGTCCAAACTGGCGGCGACGAATTTGGTGTAGGCTTTCTGCCGGAGAGAATCATGATCAAGTTCAGGCTGCTGGGGTTGGCGGTGCTACTTCTGGCGTGGGCGGGGCAAGGGAGGGCGCAGTTTGTGCATACGGAGCACAAACAGATTGTGGATGGCACTGGTAAGCCGCTGCTGGTTCGGGCTACGAATTTGGGGAATTGGATGGTGCCTGAGGGGTACATGTGGCTGTTCGAGGGCGGGCCGCAATCTCCCAGCGAAATTCGCGCTTTGGTGCTGGAGCTGCTTGGGCCGGAGGGGTCGGCGGCGTTCTGGCAGAAGTGGCGGGAGAACTATGTCACGCGGGAGGACATCGCGCTGCTGCATCGGGCGGGGTTCAACGCGATTCGCGTGCCTTTGCATTACAGCTTGTTTGAGAGCGACGACGCGGAAGGTTTTAAATTGCTGGACAGGTTGATGGGGTGGTGCAAGGCGGAAAACCTTTATGTGATGCTGGATTTACACGCGGCGCCGGGCGGCCAGACGGGGGCGAACATTGACGACGGCGCGGGATATCCTTGGCTGTACCAGAGTAAACAAGAGCAAGAGCACCTGGTGGCCGTCTGGCGGCGGCTGGCAGCGCACTATCGCGATGAGCCGGCGGTGCTTGGCTATGACTTGCTGAACGAGCCGATTCCGCATTTTCCTAAGCTGGCGCCGCTGAACCCCTTGCTGGAGCCGGTCTACAAAAAGGTGACTACGGAGATACGGAAGGTCGATGGCCACCATACTCTGTTTCTTGGTGGGGCGCAGTGGGACAGCAATTTTTCGGTGTTCGGCAAACCTTTCGATGGGAACACCGTCTACACGTTTCACAAATATTGGACGGCGCCGGACGAAAGCGTGATCCGGGAATACATTGATTTTCGCGAACGGTATGATGTGCCGATCTGGCTGGGCGAGTCCGGGGAAAACACGGATGAGTGGATCTCGCAATTCGTGAAAACGCTGGAGAAAAACAATATCGGATGGGCTTTCTGGCCGTACAAGAAGATGGGGAAGCCGTCGTCGGTGGTCAGCATTGTTCCGCCTGCCGATTGGGAAAAGATCGTGGAGTTCGCAAAGCTGCCACGCGACACTGGGCACGCGGAGGAACGGCTGAAGGCGCGGCCGGAACAGGAGACGATCAACCAAGTTTTTGCGGAGTTGCTGGAGAGCGTGCGACTGCAGAAGTGCCGCGTGAATGAGGGATATTTGAAAGCGCTCGGGTTGAAGGCAGATGTGACGACCGGTGCGGGAGGAGCGACGAAGTGAACACGGGCGTGTGTCCGATTCGCCTCCGCGGCGCTGATCCTGTCGATCTCGAGTAGCGCCTACTTCGTTACCGACTCATGGTTGTAGCTGATCACGCGCGTCACTTTCCACGCGCCATCCTTGTTCTGCCACAGTGTCACAAACTTGGCGTCGCCCCCGCGGTCTTCCGGGTGTCCTTGTTGGTGAAAGTGATGCACGCCAATCTGCACCGCTCCATATCCTTTCAGCGGATACACCTCCATGGAGCCCGGCACGATCGTCCGCTCCACCTTGCCGCAGATGTTCTGCTTGATGGCCGCAATAAACGGAGCCTTACCGACTGACAGCCCTGTCTGGTCGTGATAAAACTCGAGGTCATCCGACATCATCGCGCCTAACGTCGTCAGATCGCAGTGGTTATATGCGTCAAAGAGTTGTGTATCCAAGGACTGTATCGTCTTGAAGAGCGTGTCGGACTGTGCCGTAGATTGCGCGTGGACGTGCGCGCAGAGAAGAACCAGGACGACAAGCGGAGACAGGTAAAGCAGACGCTTTCTATTCATATTGATAGAAGACTCCTTTGTGAGGTGCACGCTATGGGTCTATACGCATCGCAGCCCGCAGTTGTTCCAGGTAATGATTGTGTCCACCTGCTCCTCCTTCCAACACTTATTCGGAACCGAGGAAGGCGTAGCGGAGGAGGAAGAGGACGCTGAGGACCCAGATCAGGGGGCTGATTTCGCGGCGGCGGCCGGCGCCGAGCTTGACGAAGGTGAAGGAGAGGAGGCCGAGGCTTAGGCCAGTGGCGATGCTGAAGGTGAGGGGAGTGGCGACGAGGGTGAGGAAGGCGGGGAAGGCTTCGCTGAAATCGTCCCACTTGACGCGGGCGACGGCGCCGCACATGAGCGCGCCGACGAGGATTAGCGCGGGAGCAGTGGCGTAGGCGGGAATGGCCGCGACGAGCGGGGCGCAGAACATGGCGACGAGGAAGAGCGCGGCGATGACTACGTTGCCGAGGCCAGTGCGGGCGCCTGCAGCGACTCCGGCGGCGCTTTCGATGTAGCTGGTGACTGTGGAGGTGCCAGTGAGGGCGCCGAACATGGTGCCGAAGGCGTCGGCGAGGAGCGCGCGGCTGGCGCGGGGGAGTTTGCCGTCGCGGAGAAAACCGCCTTCTTCGCAGACGCCGACGAGAGTGCCTACGTTGTCGAAGAGATCGACGAAGAAAAAGACGAAGATGAGTTCAGCGAGGCCGAGCTTTGTGGCGGCGCGCAGGTCCAGCTTGAGAAACGTGCCGGAGGGATGCGGCAAGGAGAAAAAATGGGCGGGCCAGTGGCTGAGGCCCAAAGGAATACCAGCGAGAGTGATGGCGACGATGCCCACGAGAATGGCGCTGTTGATGCGGCGGGCCATCAGAATGGCGATAAGAATGAGGCCGCCGGCTGCAAGAAGAACTCGTGGGTCGGAAATTTTGCCTAGGCCCACGAAGGTGGCGGGATTGGCAACGATGATGTTGGCGTTACGCAGGCCGATGAAGGCGATGAAGAGGCCGATGCCGGCGGCGGTGCCGTACTTGAGGCAATTGGGAATGCCGTTGACGATTTGCTCGCGGACGTTGGTGAGCGTGAGGAGAAGAAAGAGGAGGCCGGAGAGAAAGACGACGCCGAGGGCGGTTTGCCAAGGAACGCCGCGGCCGAGGACGATGGAATAGGTGAAGTAGGCGTTGAGGGACATGCCGGGAGCGAGGGCGATGGGATAGTTGGCCCAGAGTCCCATGATGAGCGTGGCTATGGCGGCGGAGATGCAAGTGGCGAAGAGAACGCCGTCGACGGGCATGCCGGCTTCGGAGAGGATGCGCGGGTTGACTACGACGACGTAGGCCATGGTCATGAAGGTGGTGAGGCCGGCGAGGAGTTCGCGGCGGATGGTGGTTTGATTTTGTTGAAGATGAAAGAGGCGCTCGAGCAAACCGTTTCCTTCCGACAAAGGTGCGCCACTATAGGCCGGGAGCGGCGGGACGTCAACGGCGGAGATGTTATGCTGTGGCTCGCGAGTGAGAATTTACATCACGCGCTTGCGGCCGGAAATATTCGATTGTTGCGCTGCGATTCGCTCGTGCCGCGAGTTACTGGAGAAAATTGCATGAGAAACTCGAAAGGCGATTTTTTTCGGAGCCTGGCCCTCTCAAAATCGTCTAGAGTCCTGGCTCTCTTGTTGAGCTTGGCACCGGCAGCTTTGGCGCAGACCAGGACCCCGCAAGCTGCGGCCGCGCAAAAAAGTCCCGAGCAGCGGGCGGAGCTCAATCTTCAAGCGGCGCGGCAGAATCCCCTGCAGCTTCGTCACTTTCTTCTTGGCATGCCCAAGGGCGGGGATCTGCACAACCATTTGAGCGGGGCGGTTTACGCGGAATCGTGGATTCGTGCGGCGGCGGAAGATCATTTGTGCGTCGATGTTGCGAGGCTGGCTTTTGCGAAGCCGCAAACTTCTTCAGACGGCGGGGCGGAGCAACCTGTATGCGGAGAAGGAAAAGTCCCGGCGGCAAATGCTTACAAAGACCAGTACCTGTTTGACGCGCTGGTGGATGCTTTTTCGATGCGCGGTTTCGTGCCCTCGCCGGGAGTGACGGGGCACGATCATTTTTTCGATGCGTTCGCGAAATTCGGGGGGACGGATCACCGGCATCTGGGTGAGTGGGTTGACGAGGTGGCAACACGAGCGGCGGCGCAAAATGAGCAATACCTCGAATTGATGCATACGCCGGACTTCAGCCACACGGCGGCCATCGCGAGGGAAATTGGGTGGCGCGAGGATTTCGGTTCGCTGCGTGATGCATTGCTTGCCCGCGGATTGCGTGACGACGTGACGCTTGCCAAGACGAGTGTGGACCAGGCAGAGACGCTGCGCATGAAGCGCGAACGCTGTGGGCAGGCGGATGCGGCGGCGGCTTGCCGCGTTCAGGTTCGCTATCTTTGCCAGGTTTTGCGCGGCTTTCCCAAGGAACAGGTGTTTGCGCAAACGCTGCTGTGTTTCGAAACGGCTGCGGCTGATCCGCGATTCGTGGGCATCAATCTGGTGATGCCCGAAGACGGCTACACGGCGATGACGGATTATGCGCTGCACATACGCATGGTCGCGTTCCTTCACGCGTTCTATCCGAAGGTTCACTTGAGTTTGCACGCGGGGGAGATTGCGCCGGGCTTTGTTCCCTATGAAGGCCTTTGCTGCCATATTCGGCTGGCGGTCGAGGAGGCGCAGGCGGAACGTATCGGGCATGGTGTGGATATCATGTACGAGAACAATCCTCACGCGCTGTTGAAAGAGATGGCGGCGAAGCACGTGATGGTGGAAATCAGCCTGACGAGCAATGACGTGATCCTCGGCGTGAGCGGCAAAGATCATCCTTTTTTGCTCTATCGAATGTTTGGCGTGCCGGTGGCGCTTTCCTCGGATGATGAAGGCGTTTCGCGGATCGACTTGACGCATGAATACGTGCGGGCGGTGCAGAGCTACGATTTGCACTACGCGGACCTTAAGAAGATGGTGCGCACCAGCATGGAGCACAGCTTTTTGCCGGGGGCCAGTTTGTGGAGCGCGCCGGATACTTTTACGCGCGTGGCTTCCGCTTGCTCGGAGGATTCGCTGGGCGCGGATAAATTTTCTTTACGTTGCGCTGATTTTCTGGGATCAAACGAAAAAGCGGCACAACAATGGGAACTCGAGAAGCGCTTCCGCATATTTGAAGCTGGGTTGTGACGACTGTTGTTTGCACCGCAGCTGCTGCTCGCCGGGTTTTTAGGCAGCACAAGAAATGCTGAAGCCCGCATTGCCCCCAGTTTCGCCTTGCACCGAATCTGCTAGACCTGTATCGTAGCCGCCTTTATTCTCGTTCGAATCGAGCGGAAAGAGGAACGGCCCTTAATGAAGACGACTGCGCAAGCAAGTTCGTCGTCTGCCGGCTATGGATTGCGGCGGGAAGTGCTTTCGCCGATGGAAACGCTGGCGCAATCGGTTTCCACTATCGCGCCCACAACGACACCGGCAGCGACGATTCCGCTGGTTTGCGCTCTCGCGGGCAACGGGACTTGGCTCGCCTACGTGCTGGCGACGGCGGCAATTTTTCTGGTGGCGTTGTGCATCAGCCGCTTCGCGCGGTATTCGTCTTCGCCGGGCTCGCTTTATACGTACGCCTCGATGATCCTTACGCCGTGGCTGGCGGCCACGGCGGCTTGGAGCCTGCTGCTTGCGTACATCGCCACGGGAGCGAGCGTTATCGGCGGCTTCTATCACTACGGCAACCTGCTGCTTCACGACGCCACCGGGCACGCGACTTCCGCCGTTTTTCTGGCGGTGCTGGTCACCGCGATATCGATCGGAATCGCGTGGCGCGACGTTAAAATCTCGGCGCGGTTGATGCTGTGGATTGAGGCGGTGTCCGTTGCGTTGATCATGACTGTAGTGGTGCTGGTTCTAGTGCGGCACGGTCTGCACTTGGATTGGGCGCAGCTTCGACTGCGAGGCGTGATAGGTGAGAGGTTTCGTCTGGGATTGGTACTCGCGCTCTTCAGCTTCGTGGGATTCGAAAGCGCGACCACACTTGGCGCGGAAGCGCGCAACCCGCTGAGAACCATTCCGCGAGCGGTGATCCAGAGCGCGCTGCTGGCCGGAGTGATTTTTATCGTTTGCGCTTACACCGAAGTGCTGGGCTTGCGCACGGTGGGGCAAGACTTAGGCGCGAGCCAAGCGCCGATGCGCGTGCTGGCGGGAGTGGGCGGCGTGCCGGCTCTGGGATTGCTTATCGATATCGGCGTGCTGGTGAGCATGTTTGCGGGGACGCTGGCGTGCATTACGGCGGCGGCGCGCGTGCTTCTGCTGATGTCTCACAACGGGATTACGCATGGCTCGCTGCGAACGACGCATGCACGACATGAGACGCCGGGGCGCGCTATCGTCGTGACGGGAATCGCGGCGGTTGCTCCCGTGGCGGTTCTGGCTGCGCGCGGGGCAAGCGGGCTAGATGTATATGGCTGGATGGGTTCGCTGGCCACGTACGGATTCATTGTGGCGTATGCGCTTGTTTGTATTGCGCTTCCGCGGTACTTGCGGAGACATGGCGCGTATCGCCCCGGAGTGCAGGTCATCCCGTGGCTGGCGTTCACGGCGATGCTGCTGGCACTGATCGGCAATCTGTATCCGGTTCCTGAAGGGCCGTACGGCAAGCTGCCTTACATTTACCTGGCTTACTTGAGCGCGGGCTTGCTCTGGTTTGCGCTAAAGAGGCGCGGCAAAGAAGCTGCGGCAGCCAACAGTTAAGACTGCAGTTTCGCTCGCGAAGGGGCTATAGACAGCGCTAATTCCACCACCGCAGACAACCAGGACGCCGGAATCTGGCCGCGAAAGTTTTCCACAGGAAGTGGAAAACAAATCAGCAGAAATCAAAAATTTCATCGTTACCCGAGGAGAATTGGAATAGCTTATCCCCAACATTTTGCGTTGCGTCCAGGGGCATGGCGAGGCCGTGAGCTTCGCTTTATACAATCGCAGTTCCGAGAAAGTCCTGGGAGGATTTTATCGGCCGGGTGTATCTCAGCAAGATTAGGAGGCCGTTTCGAATGACTAAGAGCAAGAGAACTACATTTTCCGTCTTCTTCTTCGCTTTCTTCCTCTGTAGTTTCGTCGAGTTCGTCCTCTCCTCTGGCGCGCAGGCGCAGCAAACCCTTGGCGGAATCACCGGCACGGTTACCGATGCCTCCGGCGGCATTCTGCCAAACACGACCGCAAGCATCGTGAGCGACCAGACCAAGCTCAGCCGCACGCAGACCACCAACGCCAGCGGCATCTACGATTTCGTGAACTTGCCGATCGGGAGCTACACGCTGACTTTCACGCACGACGGATTTGAGACGCAGAAAATTCCTTCGATCGTGGTCCAGGCAGATCGCACGGCGACAGTCAACGCGACATTGAAGGTCGGCCAGGTGGGAACAACAGTGACGGTGGAAGCCAGCCCGCTGATGAACGCGGTGGACACTACCAACGGCTACATTTTGGAGAAAGACCAGATCGAGTCGGTTCCATTGCCTACGGGCAGCTTTACCGGGATTGCCATTCTCTCTCCTGGCGTGAACGCGGAACTCTCCGGCGGAGAGGGCGTAAACAATGGATTAGGTAATCAGCCCATCTGGGCCAACGGGCAGCGCGACACCAGCAACACCTTCATGATGAACGGGGTCGACGCGAGCAATCTTTTCAACGGGAAGAGCACCAGCTCGGTGGCTTCCGCGCGCATCGTGAATAACACCGGCATCGGGGGAGCGGCCAGCCTTTCCAGTACGACTGCGGAACCAATCCAGAGCACGGCATCGCCCTATCTGGCAATCGGGCAGGCGCTGCCCACTCCGGCTCCTGAAACGATCCAGGAATTTCGCGTAAACACCTCGATGTACGACGCGCAGCAAGGCTCAACCAGCGGCGCACACATTGACATCAGCACCGCTTCGGGAACGAACGATTTGCACGGCAGCGCCTATGTCCACCGCGGAACCGACGCCCTCAACGCGGCGCCCTTTTTCTACAACGCTGACCCCAACATCCCCGCGGGCGACAAAATTCCGGAACTACATCGTTACACCGCCGGCGGCACGCTCGGGGCGCCAATCATCAAAGACAAACTTTTTGGCTACCTCAGCTTCCAGCACACCCATGATTCGGATCAGGAGATTGGCAGTTCGCGCGTCGCGGTCCCTCCCTGGCTAACGGACAGCATCCGAAGCAACCCGACGGCCTTGGCCGCGCAGGTCAACGGCAGCTTCCCTTTCGCAGCGACAACCAACGCGGCTGTTGGCACGGCCCCCGGCGACATCAATCCCATCGCATACGGACTGCTCAACTACAAACTTCCGAACGGGCAATACTTGATCCCTTCGGCCGCCCCCGGATCCTTGACTAACCCGATCAGCATCAACTTTCCGGAAAACGCTTTCACGGTGGGAACCTCCTATTTTCTGGCGAATCAAGGGGTCGCTAATCTGGACTGGAACGCGAGTTCCAAAGATACTTTGGCCCTGAAATACTATTACCAGCACGACCCCAGCATCGCTCCTTACGCTTATTCCGGAGCTCCCGGATTCACTCAGCATCTGGATGCGGGTAGCCAGGTGGCCTCCATCACCAATACACAGACGCTTACACCGCATTTGAGCGTCGCGGAAGTTTTCGGCTTCATTCGTGAAAAGGTCTATAGCACAATCGACCAGCCGTTCACTCCGCAGCAGCTGAGTTCCTACGTTCAGACTCTTGTCCCTGGTTTGCCCGCGGCGGACTATACCTTCAATACTTTCGGCTCCAAGTTCTTCCCGGGAATATCGATTGTCGATGATTACGGAAACGTCGCCCCTTACAATCCAAGCTTTGTCACCAACGCGGGCGTGAATATCGGGAGCGGCGCCAATTCCCAAGGAGCTTTTACGGGCGTCTTCCAAAACCGCTTCATGCCCTCAGCGAATGCCATCTGGATCCATGGGAAGCACACCATGACCTTTGGCGGCAGCTTTGCTTACACCCAGTTAAATACGCGAGATAGGCGCACCAACGATGGCACCATTGCTTTCGCCGACTTTTCACAGTTCTTGCAGGGTTTGGAAACCTCTTATAGCTCCAACGGATTCGTCACCAGCGCGTTTCTCCAGGGCGACGCCAATCGCTACTATCGTTCCAAAGATACTGGGGCCTATCTTCAAGATAAGTTTCAGTTTCGCCCGAACCTGAGCATCACCGCAGGACTTCGCTTTGATGACCACGGCGGCCTGACGGAGAAATACGGCCGTTTCTACAACTTCGAGCCTTCGCTCTACAACTACAACGCGGCGACCGATAGCATCGTTTCCAACGGATTGATCATTGCCGGCAACAATAAACTGTTCCCGACGAAAGGCGTCAGCGACTCTACGTTAACTGGCCGGCAGTGGGGCCTTGCCCCGCGCGTTGGCCTGGCCTGGAGCCCCAAAGTGTTTAACAACAAGATTGTTGTGCGGGCGGGCTGGGGCATGTACTACGACCGCGGCGAACTCTTCACCTATCTTTCCCCAGGCGTGGCCGCGGGAGTTATTCCTGGCGGACCTTTCGGAGTCAACCAGTCTCCGCCGTTTGTGAATTCTCAGGTGTGCAGCGCGCTACTCCAAAGCTTTTACGAAGGATTCATCCCGACGTGCGACCCCGGTCAGCCGAACGGCGGTTCATTCAACAATCCTTGGGGTACAACTCTTCAGCCGCCTCCCACTAGCAATCCCGCTACGATCAGTTTGCCCAACGCGGCTACTATATCCAATGGCTCTCAACTCTTCGCTTTTGCGAATTACAATCGGAAAAATAAGCTCCCTTATACCTTCAATCAGGTCCTTGATATCCAATGGCAGCCGCGAAACGACCTGTTGATCGAAGTGGGTTACGTTGGCAACCTTGGCCGTCATGAAGTCATTCCGATACCGTTCAACCAGGCAGGGATCGCCTCACCTAGCCACCCAATTCATGGACAGAACTATACCTATGGTTATACCGTTCAAATGCCTGGCTGCACCACGAACGTCGCCGTCTGCGCGATCTCTCTTCCCGATGGAACCCAAATGCAGGCTACTTACGAGGGCGGCAACGTGGACCTCCGCGTACCGTATATTGGGTACTCATCGGAATCCGAGTCCTACACGGCAGCGGGCATCTCGGCTTACAATGCGCTACAGGCCCACGTGGAGAAACGACTGAGCCACGGGCTGCAAGTAGGATTCTCTTATACCTTCTCGCACGCCACCGATGAGCAGAGCGGCATGGGCCTCTTCTATAACGGAAGCAATCCCCTCAATCTTCGGAGTGGCTATGGATTATCGGACTTCGACCGCAAGCACGTTCTGAACTTCACCTATCTCTACCAGCTTCCCAAATTCTTTGAACGAGCATCGCTGAAGGGCAGATTTGCGGATGGCTGGGCCATCGCGGGTCTTGCCATCATCCAGAGTGGGCAGCCCTACAGCGTCGTCGACTACTCGGGTGCGGTTGGCAGCATCTTCTATGGCACTTCTGACGGCATCACCAATCCGGTCGTCCCGCTCGGTTCGTGCACAGCGGCGAGTGCTCTGACGGGGGCCAGTGGGGCTACACCAGGCGCGCCTGCGCTGAAAGCTGCGTGTTTCACGTTGCCGCTCCTCAGTCCCGGTGACCTAGGCGGCGCGATTCCACCAGGCGACCTGTACGAAACCAACTTCACCACTGGTCAACGCAACATCTTCCGCCAGGCCTGGCAAAAGCGGACGGACGTCTCGATAATTAAGCTTACGCAGCTCACCGAGAGGACTTCTCTCAAGTTCAGCTTCGAGGTCTTCAACGTTACCAATACGCCGAGTTTCGACATCCCCGTCGACAACGTGTCGCAAAACCTGCTTTTCAACGATTTCCCGGTGGCTGGGACCCCGCCGGGGAATTGCACCACTGCTGGACTCTATTCGTGTCCGACTTTGAGCGGATTGGGAATCGTGAACAAGACGATTGGGAGTCCACGACAGATTCAGATGTCGCTGCGACTCAACTTTTAACGGGCGCTGCGTTCCGGTGATTGGGCAGGTCGCGGCAACAATTGTTCAGGCTTCTCAACTTCACGAGTGACGGAAATTGACGGGAAAATGGTGCGCCTGGGGGGACTCGAACTCCCGACCTTCTGGTTTCCGCCGTAGGCGGACTCTATCCAACAGAGCCACGGGCACTTCGCTGCAGGAGTTGAGCCAATTCTTCGCGGCCCTTCCCAGACTTTACGAACTTTTCACGTCGCATGGCCTCCGCACGGGTCGCGAACTCTTCTTGGTAGACGAGTTCCCGCAGCCCTCGATTCTTTGTCGATGAGGTGATCCCATGATTGTGCTGACCAAGCCGTTGCGTCAAATTCGCAGTGTGTCCCGTGTAAAGCCGCTCCGTAGACTTAGATCGAAGAATGTATACGTAAAACATCTGGAAGGAAATGGTGCGCCTGGGGGGACTCGAACTCCCGACCTTCTGGTTCGTAGCCAGACGCTCTATCCAACTGAGCTACAGGCGCACAATAAATGAATACTACCACAGGCCTGCGGCTGGCATCCAGCCGCCCAGGAGATGATTATTTTTACGCGAATTGCATCCGCGTGATGTTTGGCAACATCCAGCAATCAAGCAAACAAAATCACGCTGAGGATTAGTCTGCAGCCGTTTGCGGCCCGCGCATGAAACTCCGGCTATGCGCTTCGGAGCCGCGCCAAAGCAGTGCTGCCAATGTGAGAATGGTCAGAATTTCAAAGCCGGCGAGGGCCCATTGATACCCGAAGCGAGTATGAAGAGAGTACTGGATCAAATTTGTGGGCGCGGCGAGCAGAATTCCCAGCTGATACGCCAGCCCGGGCATTACGCCGCGCGCCGCGTCCGCGGAAAGCTCATTCAAGTGCACGGGAATAACGCCCCAGGCTCCTTGCACGCCCGCCTGCATCAAAAATGATGCGGCAATAATGACCACGAGGCCTCCACCAAACGCCCACGCCGGAATCATCAAGAGCGACAATCCCAAAGCAGCGATCATGCCTTTACGGCGTCCTGCCACTTGCGAGAAATGTCCAAAGACAATCGCGCCCGCCACTGCCCCGACGTTATAAATCATCGCGATATTGGCTGCCATCGCCGCAGAAATCTTGTGTACTTCTTTCAGGAAGTCCGGATAAAGATCTTGTGTTCCGTGCGAGAGAAACATCATGAAGGTCATGAGCACGACAAGGTACGCGAAGCGCTTCCACTCTCCTGCAACGATGCGCAGGACCTGCCTGGTGCTCGCGACGCGGTGCTGTTTCCAGGCTTCCGATTCCGGTACTTTCGTGCGGATATACAGCGCGAGCAGCGCCGGGAGAGCTCCGACCCAAAACATCGGGCGCCATCCCCACACGGGCAGGAGAAATCTTGCTGCAACGGCCGCCAGCAGATACCCGATGGAATAACCGCTCTGCAAGATTCCGCTGAGAATGCCGCGCCAGCGCACTGGCGCCGCTTCCATCGCGAGCGACGCGCCCACACCCCATTCACCACCCATGCCGATTCCGAACAGCGCGCGCAGGATGATAAACACCGTGAAGTTGGGCGAAAACCCGCACAACAGCTCGATGGCCGAAAAATAGATGACGTTGGCCATCAGCGGGATGCGGCGCCCGTACCGATCCGCGAGCAAACCGAACAGCAGCGCGCCCACGGGACGCATGGCCAGCGTCGCCGTGGTGGTCAGAACGATTTCTTTCTTGGTTACGCCAAATTGATGAGCCAGCGTATCGAAGAGAAAAACCACGATGAAGAAATCGAACGCGTCGAGCGTCCAGCCAAGGAACCCGGCAAGCACGGCGTGATGCGTGCCGGAACGAAGCGGCTGCGCGGCGTCCGCCATTTCAGTTGGCTTGCCACTCCGCCGGCTTGGGCATCAGGCGGGAGATCGCAAGTCCACACGCAATCGCCAAGACAGCAAGCAGGAAACCGGTCTGGTACCGGCCGAAGCACAGCTCACCGATCGAGAAGAGAGCCGAATAAATCAGGACGCAGCCTAGCAGCCAGTTCATCAGGTTCCTTCCCAGATCGCGCGTGACCGGCACATTGCCAGCTAACTTGGCGACCGGTTGCCAGCCGGTGATTTGCGGACGCACCTTGGCATAAAACTGGATGAGCTTGTCGTTGGGCTCCGCCGCAGTGAAAAGGGTGACGGCGATCCACACCAGCGTGGTGATTCCCGTCGTGCAGAGTGTCGTCTTCGCGAAAATGACGGGGTCGGAACCGCTGAATGGTTGCGGCCTTCGGGCAATGGCCGTCCACAGGGCGCTGGAATGCAGCGCGAGCGTCGTCACCAGCGCCGCGATCATGGCGGAGATTTCACTCCACGCGTTCACACGCCACCAGTACCAGCGCAGCAGGTAGACGCCGCCGGTTCCTGCTCCCAACTCGAGCACAATCTTCCAACCGGCCGAGACGGATGTGAGTTGCCAAGCGACGGCGGCAGCCGCCAACACGAGAAATGCCGTGGCCAGGCGTGAAACGTTCACGTAATGGGCTTCGCTTCCCTCTCGCTTCAAAAAACGGCGGTAGAAATCTTCCACCAGATAAGAGCTGCCCCAGTTCAATTGCGTCGCTACGGTGGACATGAACGCAGCCATGAATCCGGCAAGCAGGATTCCCAGGACCGCGTGCGGAGTCTGGCGCGTCGCCACCAGCATGTAACCCCGCTCGGGCTGCGCCAGGCCCGGGTAGAGAACGACCGCCGCAAGCGCCGTCAAAATCCACGGCCAGGGACGCAGCGCGTAGTGCGCCAGGTTGAACCACAGGACTGATAGCAATCCGTTCCGCTCGTCCTTCGCACTGAAAATCCGCTGCGCGATATATCCGCCGCCGCCCGGTTCCGCGCCTGGATACCAGAAGGCCCACCACTGCACAGCCAGATGGACAACGAAAGTAATGACCGGCAAGGTCCAGAGTGCTTCGCTAGCGAAACCACGGGAAAAATCCGGCAGCAGGGCGGTGATGTCGCTCGCGCCCGGTCCCGCGGCAGCGCGCTTGGCCGCGAGTGTGGCGAGCATCTGTTGCATGCCACCCGCGGCGTGCACGCCGTACCAAGCCACGCCAATCACGATCGTCATCTTGAGCACGAATTGAAAGAGGTCCGTCCAAAGCACGCCCCACAATCCGCCCAGCGAAACGTAGATGCCCGTGAACGGCATCAGGAAGAACACGCAGATTCCCAGCGCCTTGGCGTCGCTCACTCCCAGTGAGGTACTGATGATGTTCACCATGGCCTTCGTCACCCAGCCGAGGATCAAACAGTTCATCAGCAGTCCAAGGTAGACGGCGCGGAAGCCACGCAGGAACGCGGCCGGCTTGCCGGCGTAGCGCATCTCCGCGAATTGCACGTCGGTGATAAGCCCTGAACGGCGCCACAGCCGGGCAAACAAAAAAACCGTCATCATTCCCGACGGCAGAAAACTCCACCACAGCCAATTCCCTGCGACACCGTTCGCGTAGACCAGCCCGGTCACAGCCAGCGGCGTATCCGCGGCGAACGTCGTCGCGACCATCGAAGTTCCCGCGAGCCACCAGGATACGTTGCGGCCCGACACGAAGTAGTCTTCGGTGCTCTTGCCGGAGCGCCCGCGAAAGTACAAGCCCAGAAATAAGGTAATCAGCAGATAACCGGCGATAGCGGCCCAATCCGAGGCGGCGAGTGTCAAAGGGCGTCCTTTCTCTACATGACTATCGTGCGCCGTACTATATAGCACTTCCCGGCGCTAGGCATCATGGTCTTTGCTTATTCCTGCGCGGCATCATAGGAGTGCGGAGTGTGACTCCGGCGGGTGGTTACTGCGAAAACGGCGCTCGCGCGGGCCGGCCGGGGAAAACCCCATCAACGAGCTTCCCGTCCTTGACGACCGGAACGCCATTCACCAGCACAAACTGAATCCCCTCGGAGTGCTGCAACGGCTTTTCATACGTGGCTTTGTCGATGACGCGATTTGCGTCGAAGATCGTAATGTCCGCGTCCGCACCCACGCGAATTCGTCCTTTGTCCTTGAACATCGGCGCGCGTTTCTCCAGCCTCTGCGCAGGCATCAGCGTCATCTTCCGCAGCGCGGTCATCAAATCCAACGCCTTCTCTTCCCGTACGTAGCGTCCCAGCACCAGCGCGTAGGTGCCCGACGTTCGCGGATGCCCATGTCCATTCGCCACATAGCCATCGCTGGCGATCATTGTCAGCGGGCTAACCGTAGCTGCATGGACGTTTTCCAGCGAATTCCCGGGAACGATCACCATTCCGCCTTCTTTGCGGTAGCGCATAAAGGATTCCTTCGTCAGATACTCGCCCGTCGCAGGCCACAGGAGCGAAGCAAAGTAACTATCGGGCTCGTCTTCGCGGTGATCGAACATGGCGGATTGGATGCTGGTCATGCCCTTGTTGTACGGATAGCTTTCCGTGGTTACGTCCATGCCGCGGGACCGCGCCTCGGCGATCATCCGAAGCTCCTGAATCACATTCGGTCCGCCGGTGCTTTGGATGTGCACGACATGCAGCGGAGCGCCAGTGATTGCCGCAGCCGCCATTACTTCTTCGAACCCGCTAAAATTCCCCTCCGGTGGCGCCCCTGACCCACGAATGTGCACATGGCATGACGCGTGATACTTCGCCGCTACGCGGAACACGTCCACGATTTCCTGATTGGTTGCGGCCTCCGTGTAGGCGGGCCCAAGCCCGACGGCAAGCGCGCCGCGCTTCAATCCCTTTTCCAGCATCGCGCTGATTTCTTCCAGCTCAGCTGTTGTTGCGACTCGGTGAGCCGCGTCTCCTCGCGGGAGCAACTCCCCAGGGTCATGCATCACTGCCATTCGGACCGCAATGTGCCCGGCGCTCGCGCCGAAGTTGATGCGCGCCTTCCCTTCCCGCTCGCCGTACCATCGATCAACGTCAGCGACTCCAAGTTCAAGTTCCAGTGCCGTCGTCACTCCGTCCGCCGCTTTCAAGGCATAGTTTTCGGCATCTTGCCCGTGCTGATGCAGGTCGATGAATCCTGGCGCCACAATCAAGCCCCGCGCATCAATCGTCTGCTTCCCCTCGAGAGAACCGCTCGAAATCGCCGCGACTTTTCCACTGCGAATCCCGACATTGCGCACTGCATCGAGCCCTGATTCGGGATCCATCACCCGCCCATTGGCGATGACCAGGTCATATGTCTCCGCGGCGTTGCTCGCACCGTTCCTTGGAGACATCCCCACGACGACGCCAAGTAGCACCATCGCCGCCGACTTCCACCCTCTACGAACGATTGAACGTGACATTTGACTGGCGTCCTCCCGTGCGGCGCTAAGTCTCTTCGCGCAAACTCCGTCTGTCAAAGGTTTTCTAAACCGGTTCAACGAACGCCAATCGCCCACCTGAGATCTTCAAACAAAAGAAAAACCCCGGGTCGCTGGGGGGAGCGACCCGGGGTGGGGGTGTTGCTGAGGGGGGCCGGAGGAAACTCGTTTGTGTTTAGTGCACCTGCTGTACGGCCAGGACGCAGATCTGCCGCAGCTCTTCGTAAGTGAAATACGTCTCTTCCTGTTCGCCTGCGATTTCTTTGTGTCCGAATCCCGATTCGCTCGAGATGCGGCTTAATTCCATTTCCGACAAGCCCAGCAGCACTGCCGCGCGGCGCCGCGTTACGTATTTCAGCTCTTGTGCTTTCATGTCAGCTCCCTCAAGCCGGAAGATGCGCCATCAAGTCTTCTTCAACCGCCAGGATCATGGCCTTGTAGATATCCACGTCCCAGCCCTCGCCAATCCGCATTCGTACGGTTTCGCCGCCAACTTTCAGCAGTTTCCCGCGCAGCGGCACTTTGATATCTCCCACCGCCACTTGCAGAACCACCGGATGACCGACCCAAGCTTTGAAGGTATTCTCCATCCGTCGGTCCCCTCCGTGATTCAGCCTGACGTAGAGGAGAATCGCGCAGGGCAGCGCGGCTCGCAATGGTACAGAGAGGGCAGCGGACTAGTAAGAAGGTACTGTCGAGCCCGCAGGCGCCCCGTCCGCGCGTGGTTTCCGCCGCAGTACAGAAGTACTGTCATTTCAGAACGCTCGCACCATAGGACGATGTTGCTCTGCCTGTCATCCTACGGGTATGACGAGGCCCGGACACACTCCTCGCAAGGACCTGCACGAAAGTGCAGCCGCTTTGCCCAGCCGGGCAGGCATCGGCCTCGCCCTGGGCGGAGGCTTCGCGCGCGGGTTCGCCCATCTCGGAGTCTTGCAAGTCCTCGAACAGAATCACATCCCCGTCTCTCACATCGCGGGAACCAGCGTGGGCAGTATCCTGGGCGCCGCCTACGCCAGCGGCGCGCCGCTGGACCGCATCATTGATACCTGCCGCACGCTTCGATTCCGCGACATCGCCCGTTGGCGCGTCTCGCGCCTCGGCTTGGCGAGCAATCAGCGTCTTGAGAATTTGATCGAGCGCGTTTTCGAATCGCGCCGGTTTGAGGACCTCCGCATTCCTCTTGCAGTGGTGGCCACGGACCTCGCCTCCGGCGAACCCGTGATATTCACGCAAGGCAATCTTGTGGACGCCATTCGCGCCAGTTGCGCCTTTCCGGGATTGTTCGAACCGGTCGAGATCGGCACCCGTTGTCTTGCCGACGGCGGCCTAGTCGCGCCCGTTCCGACGCGCGCTGCCCGTGACCTGGGTGCCACCGTCGTTATCGGCGTCTCCGTTGGCATGCAGGACGGCTACCGCGGCGCCCCCACCAACATTTTCCAAGTGGTCAGCCGCGCCGTGAGCGCCGCGCAAAAACACCAGCTGGAAGTCTGGGAACGCCATGCGGACCTCGTCCTCCGGCCCGATGTGCAATCTCTGGCATGGGACGACTTCCACCGCGCCGAGGAAGCCATCGCCGCGGGCGCTTCTGCCGCGCGCCGCGCTCTCCCGCGCATTGAAAAACTGCTGGTGCAAAAGCAGGACGCGGCTCTCAAACTCCAGATCCGGCTCGAATCGGAAGACAAGAGTCTGTGGCTTGCGGAGGCGCTCCGATGACTCGTTTCTGCATCTGGCTTTCAGGTTTTACCGTCCTGCTCCTTCTCTGGCATGAATGTGGAGAGGATCTTGGCGTTTTCTGCTACCGTATAGGTCTGGGTGCTTTTACGAACCTGCGCTCGCGCGCACTCGTGCCCGTGCCCGTAAGAGTTTCACATCATCCTTCCGCCGCGAGGAACAACTCCGAGTGCTCGACGCCATCCTTCGCTTCTTCCACGAGCTCTACAACCCCGAGGGACTCAAGGAGCTAATCCGCTCCGGCGGCGCGCCCCTCATCTGCGGCATCGTTTTCATCGAAACCGGTTTTTTTGTGGGATTTTTTCTTCCCGGAGATTCCCTGCTGGTCACCGCCGGCGTTTTTGCCGCCTTGCCAAACGGGATTCCCCTTAAGTGGCTTCTCCTGCCCGTCATGCTCTGCGCCATCGTGGGCGATCAAATTGGGTACTGGATTGGCCGCTCGGCGGGCGCGGCTCTCTACCGCCGTGAAGAGTCTTTCTTTTTCCGGCGAAGCCATCTGCAACGCGCCCATGACTTCTATGAAAAATACGGCGGCCGCGCCGTCATCCTCGCGCGTTTCGTTCCCATCGTTCGAACGTTTTGCCCGCCCGTCGCCGGCGCCGCAAAGATGCCCTATCTCAGCTATCTGGCCTTCGACATTTGTGGCGGAACCTTTTGGGTCGGCGCCATGATTCTCGGCGGCTACTCCCTGGGCCGCTCGGTCCCGAACATTGGTGCGCGCATCCATTACGTCATCGCCGTGGTGATTGTGGTTTCCGTGCTTCCCGCGGTCATCAGTATCTATCGCTCCCGGCATAAGCTCAGTTCCACCGGTGACAACGACTCCAGCGTCACTTCCCGTCCTGAAGGTCAATAGCCCGTGACAGTTCGCAAGTTCCGCGCCATCATCTTCGATATCGGCCGCGTCCTGCTCCGCGTGGATGTTTCCCGCGCCATGGACGGCCTGGCTTCCGGCCTCTCTTTGACTCCTCAAGAGGTCTGGTCCGCGATCGGAAAGGATCCTCACTGGATGGACTGGCAGGAGGGGCGCATCTCTCCCCGCGATTGGCATCTTCATCTCACCAAACGCCTTGGCGCCTCGCTCACTTTCGAGCAGTTCACGGAAGTCTGGAATCGCGCTCTAGACCCTAATCCCATCCATTCGGAAGCTTTCCTTGAGAAGCTCTCGAAAAACTACCGCCTCGCTGTCCTCTCCAATACCGACCCTATCCACATGTCCAACGAGGACGCCCGCTTCCCCTTCTTCCGCTTCTTCCCCGTTCGCATCTACTCCTACCGCATCGGGGCCAGCAAGCCCCACGCTCATCTACCGCGCTGCCCTTCAAGCTTGCAAGGTGCAGGCCGAGCAAGCCGTCTATATTGACGATGTTGCCGCCTATGCGGAGGCGGCCCAACGCCTCGGCATGACCGCCATCACCTTCCAGTCGCCCGAACAGCTCCAATCCGACCTCCGGAGTCTTGGAATCGAGTGCGACTGATCCCCGGTCAAGCAAAAAATCCGCTGTCCGCTCTCTCTTCGCGTAAACTTTGCTAGGACTAGTACCACATCCTGTTTCCAGATCCTTCCCAACTAGCTCTTTTTTCATCCACTTACGGCCGGCTGCTCACCCTGTCCTTTGGTGCAGTGCATGCACAATGCTTGTCACGGGTTTGTTACACAGGTTTTGCCCCACTCGGGGCGAGGAGAAAGATTAACTATGTCGGACGATCGAATTATTGAATCGCGTACGGAATCGCCAGCTTGGACACTGCCGGCGATAGTTGTGTTGGGCCTGATCGCTATTGGGGGACTGGCGTTTGGATGGAGTGCCTCTTCGAAGCTGGATTCCACTCAACAGGCGGTTGCGACGCAGTTGAAGACGGCGCAACAGGGCTTTCAGCAGGACATGTCCTCCATGAAGGACCGTCTCGCTCAGGACGAAAAGGCGAGCACGGACCTCCAGGGCGACCTGAAGGTGGTCACCGGCAAGCTGAAGATCACTCAGGGCCAGCTCAAGAAAGCGCGTGAGGAAGCCGCGAAACTCAACAATGCGACCACGGAGAAGCTGACCGCTCTGGATACGTCGGTTCATTCCGAACTCGCAACCAAGGCTACCAGCGATGACGTCAAGGTCGTGGACACCAAGGTTGTGGGCGTCAAGACCGATCTGGACGCCACCCGCGAGGACTTGAAGATGGCTCGCAGCGAAATGGGCACGCTCATCGCGCGCAACCATGACGAAATTGACCAGCTCCGCCGCCTCGGCGAACGCGACTACGTGGAATTCACCATCACCGGCAAGAATAAGCCGCAGAAGGTGGGCAACGTAACCGTCGAACTGAAGGGCGTCAACGAAAAGCGCAACCAATTCAGCGTCGCCATGACCGTCGAAGACAAGCGCTTCGAAAAGAAGAACCGTGCTCTGAACGAGCCCATTTTCTTCTACACCTCGGGCACGCACATTCCCGAAGAGGTGGTCATTAACAAGGCGGGCAAGGACACCATCAGCGGCTACGTCAGCATCCCCAAGGCTAACTCGCAGACAGCCGCCAGCAACACCGCCAAGTCGGGCAACTAAGTACGTCGAGAAGAGACAGGACCCGGCAGCGTTGGCCGGGGACAGCAAGAGGCGGGCAGAGCGATCTGTCCGCCTTTTTTCTTGTCGGCCACGCGCAGCGTCGCTCCATATTCCGCTAGAATAGGCTTCGCCACCTTGGAGCCTTGTTTGCGCCAGACGTCCAGCGTCCTATACATCGCCGTTGATGAACTCATTCCCCTCAAAGGAAAAAGCCACCCTGGCCTCGACGAATTCACCGCCAGCCTCGATCACCAAGCCATTCCCGCCGTCTGGCTCACTAGCCGCTCGCGCCTGCAATTCGACGAAGCCCGCCGCAAACACGCCCACACCCATCCCTTCATCACGGAAGATGGCTGCGCCGTCTTTCTGCCCGAGGACTATTTCCACCTGCGCCCGGCATCCGATGGCTCTTCAACCAAAAAGGCCGCCACTGTGCGCCTTGGGCGCTTCACCTGCCTGCCTATCGCGCAAGCCCTCCCAGCCGCCGCTGAGGCCCTGCAAACGCTCTCCCAGGATACCGGCGTGCCGATTGTGACTTTGCGCTCCCTCTCTCCTCGCGAACTCGCCCAAAACACCGGCCTGCCGCAAAAGGAAGCCGAGCTTGCCCGCCAGCGCGATTTTGACGACATCTTTTTTTTCGCCGGCGCTGCCGATGAAGAAATCGAGAGGTTCCTCGCGGCGGGGCGAAATCTTGGCCTGCAATTCCGGCGGCACGGCGTCCTCTGGTCCGCCGCCATCGGCCCCAGCGTCCAGCGTTGCATCCGGGAGCTTGCCAAGCTCTACGATCGGGCGCTCCGCTACCACGCACACACTCTCGGCATCGCCACTCCCGGCCTAGCTGCTGGTCTCTTCCCCTTCTGCGAGCGCACTATTTTGCTAACCGACGGCAAGTCCGAAGTAGCCTCCCAGGATGAGCCTCATTCTCCTCACCCGCGGAGCCTGCCACTTCTCGCACCAGACGTTTGGCCGCGCTTGCTCGCGGCCATCGGTGTAAAAAATTAAGTGCCTTGGGAAGAATATTTGTACAAATGTGCGTTGAATTGGACGTCACCCGCCTGGATCACGCAACGGCTCACTGCTCCCGGTTTGCAAACCATCCACTTTCCAAGGGATAAGGGCTTTCACCTGTGGCTGCACCTTGGCCCCTCGATTGCCTTATGTTCTTTGGGCAACCGCTGCTCCTTCGGCGCTGTCCGCTCGGATTCGCGTCGACAATCGCAATCTGATCGAACCGAGTACTAGGAGGCCCCTTACCATGGCTTGGCTTCGCAGCGTCCTACGCCTTCCTGCTCACGAGTCCACCATCAGTCTCGTCCTAGTTTTCTGCGTTATCACCATGAGCTTCATGTCCATTGCTCTGCTCTGGCAGGCGCAGATCATCGCCAATCAGCGCGAAGCTATCCAGTGGCTTGAACGGCTAAAGTTCGGCGGTTAGTCCGCCGCGCTCGCTGGGCTCACGGGCTGACCCAAGTGTCTTCCGGCGTCTGCAGGTGAACCTTCCTGCGCTGACCTCGCGCTATCACCAATTGATTCCGGGCGCACCTTTGCGCGGCAATTCCGGGAGACTTTCTCCGCCACCTGTGATTCAATATCCTGACAGGGGATTCCTCTCAGGAGAGTTGCCGTGAAACGTATCCTTCGATTTCTCTTGCTGGCCTCTGCGCCGGCGGTTTTTTTGTCCGTAATTCCAGCCTGCGCCAAGCAATCGGCTCAGCCAGAGAGTGCGCCTTCCGCCCAGGCGCAGTCATCCAATCAGGCATCCTCGCATGACCGCCACCATCGCCGGCACAGCAACGTCAAGCGTCACCGCCACCATCACAAACCTTCGGCCTAGCACTAATTTGCGGAACGGGAGTGCGCAAAACAAAAGAGGGAGCCTGGCGGCTCCCCCCTTTTGTTTTTTTACTGTGTCGTCTCGGAAGCGCGCTAAAAGCACGTATGTTTCGCGAGCGACGCGCACCGCAAAAGCGGTGTGATCAGCTTTGGTGCAGCTCTAAGCCCGGTGGAGTCATGGTCCCTCCGGAGCTCCTTGAGCTCACGACTTGCTTGTACTCCTCGAATTCGTCGATTGCAAGCGAAGAGAGGGTGAACGCGGGATTTCCACAGCGCTGGCCTGCCTTGCAAAAATCCGCTGCCTACTTGATGAACAGGGTTTCGCGCAGTTGGTCGCGGCCGACGAATGATTTCGACGTCCGGTAGCGCGCGAACAGGTCCTGTATCTCGCGGTTCTGGTAGACCTTTTGCGCCGGGCAAATCAACGGCGACGAAATCACTTGCAGCGTATGCGAATCCGCCACACGATAGCGCTGAAAGCTTTCCGGCTTCTTGCTGTGAAACATCGCCAGAACCACTCCCCCAGGCCTCAACAGTTCCGTCAGGTTCGCCACTATCTGCTTTGCCAGCAGGGGCTCAAGGTAATCCAGTAAATCCCACAGCAGCACGGCATCGAACGAAGCCCGCGGGTATTGCAGGTTCTCGGCCATAAAGCGTGTCGCGCGCCCGCTCGGCGTCATGTCCAGTTTTTCCCGGGCCTCCGCGTCATTGCGCAACCGCATCTCTTCTTCGATGAGAAAGGCTTTCCACCCACGCAGGATGTCTTCCGATGATACGCGGAATCCGCGCTCGATAAAAAAAGTCAAAGTGGTCTGCCAGGCGGGCCCCAGGTCCAGCAGCGTGCCGCGCCCGAGCCCGTCCAGATTCCACAAGAATTCTTTCAATCCGTTCGAGACGCGCGTCGATCCGGGCGATTCCGGCGCGCGCGTCGAGCCCGCGGCGGACATTGGAATGCCGGGTGTGTGC